>OGLF01000352.1_pt1 | contig 30235 bp, 30 predicted proteins | sample 1572701 | NCBI WGS metagenome assembly OGLF01 (sample SAMEA2581910, study PRJEB24529) | metagenome | biome: Human gut stool | place: China | collected 2011 | reverse complement strand
CCCTCATTGCCATTTTGTACAAAGCCAGCAATTCAAAGACATTCAGTTGCTCGGCAAAGGATTAACCGACTGCATACCTTTTGGTAAAGCCTGTCAGTAGTCTTTGGCTTTTCTACAATCACGATGTTTAAGCAACAGTTCACATTTGTTATTCATACCATCCAGCCTAGCTCCCCTACTATATGACACTAATAGCAGTTGCTTTCCCCTCACGGTTCAAACTTCTCCTTTCGGAAGGGCTTCATTGTCCGAGCAGCTTAGTACAAGACCATTACTGGTTATGCACCTGCCGTAGGCTACTGCTGACGAAACAGCAGGTTCAATCAGATTATTACTTTTTTTTGTAATAGTCAGTAAAACAATCACATACACAACTTAGCACGTCACAGTAATACAGTTGTAGAACATTTTATCCACTCCCTGACCGGAACGCTCCACCAATCCTGTCTTCTGCAATATCTCGCTCATCAGTTTACTGCGCGGAACGCTGTTCACTGTCAAAATGTTGTTCATATCCACTCCGGACGGAAAACCACCAGCATTGGTAATGGTTATACTATCGGGATATTGCTTGATGACGACATCGCTCTGAATCAACATTGAGCGGTGGCAGCAAGCATTTAATATCGCCTCTCTGATTGCCTCCTTGTTGAAAGATGGTATATCGAATATATAAGAGCCGTCATTGTAATGCAGAAGCGAATTGCTGGCAGGCTGGTTGATGTAATCCCATACCTTGTCAATCACTATGTAAGCGTCTCCGCGGTTCTATATAGTGTGGTAGAATAAAAAGTTTAATAAGCCTTGTTTAGCTATTCTCCTTTTCTCATTTGTCAGGCAGGAGTTCCCTATATTTTTCCAGTGGCGTGTTCGGTTGCCATTCTGCGGTTCTGTTTATCACATCCGTGAGATACTTAAACAGATTTACTTTATGCATCCTGCAAGTGAGTGCTATCGTGTAGAGTATGGCGCCCCGTTCGGCACCCTTATGGCTGCCGAAGAACAATGAGTTTTTTCTTGACAGGAATATGTACCGGTTCATCCGTTCAACTATATTGTTGTCCAGGAAAGTGTCACCATAGTTGAAGATGTCCACTACGGCATTCCACTCATTGCGAAGATAGGTAATGGCTCCCTTAGTTCGCTCTTGGGTAACAAGTCCCCCCGTTCTTCTATTTCATCAAGCACATCTTTTATTTCCCCGAGTATGTCCAGAGCATACTTTTTGCGGTGTGCAAAATGCTGTTCCGCCGTCCATCCGTCCACCCCGACTTTATGCTTATGCTCGTTTTGATAAAGTTTGTTTATCAGTTCCACGCTTGAATCGAAACTCAATTTGTATCAGTCTGATATATAACTATCTGGTATTATTTGTGTATCAATTTGATACCATAAAGTTCCCACAATAGATATAATATTCAAAAACAATCGCTCCTACATAATTAAATTAAAAATGTAGCTTATCATCCCACTGAAGAGTAAATGTCATAGCTAAAATTGATGTTTTAGTCATTTTTTTGTGCTCTTCTGCAATATATAACCTGATAAATCAAATATATTCCCATATAATTTGTACCTTTGTAGCCATATTGGATAGGCATATAAATATGGAACGTAAATTACTGAACCGAATCAAAGTCGTTCTCGCAGAGAAAAACAAAAGTAATAAATGGCTCTCAGAACAATTGGATAAAGATCCTGCCATAATTTCTAAATGGGTTACCAATACAACACAACCCAATGTGGAGGTGCTGATTCAAATATCCAAAGTTTTGGGGGTAACTGTGGATGACTTGTTGAGAACGGAATAATAAATTTTTTATGGGAGCAGTCAAATTATATAAGTATCTTGATTTTAACGGTGGATTGATGATGCTACATTATAGTAACCTTCAATTTACCAATGCCACGCAGTTGAACGACCCGTTTGATTGCCATCCATCGTTAATTGATTTCTCCAATGTTCCGAAAGAAGCCTGTGGAGGATGGACTCCGGAAATAATTGAAGAATTGAGAAGAGATCCATTTCGTAGAACCAGAGAAGAGGTGTGGATATGTAGCCTCTCCAAAATACATGATTCAATCTTGATGTGGAGCTATTATAGCAAGCATAAAGGTATCTGTATTGGCTTGGATATGGAGAAAGCCCAAAAGTATCTTTCGAGAATACATGGAAAAATCATGATTGGTTGTTCCGCTGTGGAAGTGCAATACAAGGATATTGTAGAGAAGCCTGATTATTTCAGGGATGCAAAAGATTTTTTCCATTATCAGTTGTCCACGAAAGCAAAGGCTTGGGAACATGAGCAAGAGGTCAGATTGTTTATTTTAGACCCTTGGCCGACATATATGAGTTTATTGCCAGGACAAAATGATGATAAATATGTCTATATAGGTATATCTTCCACTATGAAATAAGAGGATTTTTGAATAAGTTGAAAATTAAAAAATGCGAATAATTATGAATACTATAAGAGGATTGGTAAATCAAGGAATAAAAGTATTACAACAAATGAGGATTAATTATAATTCCACAATAGGGCCTAATACGATGCAACTAATAAATATCTCTAGGCAATTAATACCAAACCTGCAAAAAGAGCAACCGGAAATCGCAGATATTTTAAATAATGCCCTTTCTTCCATCAACTTTAATGGATTCATATCAGCATATTCTTTCGGAGATATCAGAACGTGTTATCGGATTTTAGCAAGCCTTTACAACCACCCTAAAAAGATATTCATAAGTCATTCCTCTGAAGATAAAGATATTGTAAACGGATTTGTCAAGGAAATTCTGATGTTGGGATGTAAATTTGAGAGAACAGATATTTTTTGTACGTTAGATCATTCTGCGATTCGTACTGGTGACGATTTTAGAAATGAGATTGTCAAAAACATGAAAGGTTGCGACTTTATTTTATGTATGATTTCTGAGAATTATAAAAGAAGTGAGGTGTGTACCAATGAGATGGGTGCTGCATGGGCAATGGACGGAAAGCGCATTCTTCCTTTCAAGTTTCCCTATCTCTCCTTCAACGACATGGGATTTCTTAATGTTGTTAAACAGGGTGCAGACATAACAGACAAGTCTAAATTAGATGAATTATATACTGAACTATGTGCATTTTACGATTTGTCTACAGACTGGATCAATTATAATCAACGAACCGCAGATTTCATCCAATTGGTAAATAGTAAAACTGGACATAACTGAAACACGCATAAGTCTATCATCGAAATATTATCACTCGCTATTATCCCATTAAAATTGGGACAATAGCGATTTCATATCATTCTTTCAATTGTCCAATAGTTCGCCTAATGCCATAGGCAACTGATGTCATATTACCTCTAATTGCAGAGAGTGCAGATGAAAGACTTGAGGCAGAAACAAACCGTGAACCGTCCCTGGATTGTAGAAACTTGCCTTTGTCAAGAACCGACTGCCAACGGGATTGGATGAATGAGTTTTCGAGTAGCGCATCGAAAAGAATAACCACATGACGGAGATTGTTTACTCGAATATGAAAGCCCTTTTTGCAGGAAAAGAGAGCTTCCATATCTTCGACGCAAACCTCTGAAACACAAAACAGATGATAAGTATTGGCACAAGACACAATACCTGTCATCTGTTCTTGAGTGATGTTACAACCGAAAGAAAGCGGCGAGGCATCTGTTATTTTATCGGTACGATGGGTTACAGATATCGGCAACGGTTCTGATCTGTCATAGTGTCTTCGTAGATCCATGCACTCTTCAAAAGAAGAGTCTGATTCGGAAAAGAGAGATTGAATAAGGTGGGCGCATTCTGTCAGCAGTCCCTTGACGATGTGGATGTTCATTTCGTGGCAGTTCTGACAAACCGCATTATCGCAATTGATGTACCGATGACTGTTGATGAAATCATCCACATAGCGGCTGTACCGTTTGCCATCCACAATCACATTTTGGAGATAAAGTTCTCTCGCTTCGGAGAGTAGCTCGAATAGTTCTTCCGCTACATCCTGTTCAGTAGCGAAGTGGGTCAGGTGTTGTTTCCCTTCAAAAAAAGAGAAGACTTCTTGATTTGTTCTTTCATATTGAATTATTTGCTTATGAGTATATTAATTTCTAATCAATAGAATGCAATGCGTCGTAAATCATTATTTGCAATTTTTCTTGATATGTTTTCAACGTCGGTTTTTCCCTAAAATCTTATTCTTAGGATTTCGGATTACCTCTTCGTGATGAAAATAATTGCTAAATAAAATGTCGTTATCATGACAGTAGGCGATGATTTCATTTTCCATTTCCGTCAGCGGCGTTTTGTCGCCTTGTATATATATCCGCTCGTATAGTGGATAGGAATCAGGATAATGTCCCTTAACGTATTGCATGATAACGTTTTTATAGCCTCCACGCAGATTCAGGTCTTCGAACCAATATTCACTGACAAAACTACGGCTGGTTTCTATAATCGCTTTCCAGTCCGTGACCTCTATGAAAATCGGTGACATGAACAGTATGGTATAGATTCCGTTCTCGTGAAGTGTCCGAAGTGTTTTCAATCGCTCCCTCACCGTACTCGCCCTATCCATGTTCCGGCGGAAATTCTCATCCAGCGTATTGACGGACAATGCCACACTCAAACGCTTCATCTTTTTGAGTAAATCCAAATCACGGAGTATCAATTTGTTTTTGGTAGCGATTTGCAGATGGCAATCCACACCGACCAATTGCTCCAAGATGGAGCGAGTGATACCGTATTTTACCTCATACGGATTGTAACAATCCGTCACGGTTCCCATAAAGACATTTTTCCCAGTTATTTGAGAGCCGTTTATTTTATGTCTTGCCTGTTTGATGTCGATGAAATCGCCCCACAATTCTGAATGTCCCGAGAAGCGTTTCATAAATGACGCATAGCAATATTTGCAGGCATGGGGACAGCCTACATAGGGATTGATGGCAAACTGACCGATTTTGGATTTGGTCAGATAGCTTTCGACTGTTTTTTCCGCTACAATTATTTTTTCCATTACATAGTTTCAGATGATGAAGCTCTTTTGGTTTCCTTCTTTGATAATATCGGTAGGTTTCACGTGTCCTATCAAGAGCGGAGATGCCGGATCGTGGAGTTTGTAGTTCTCCACTGCCAACTCCGGCTTCTTGTTGGCATAACAATATCTGCAACCGTTCAAGCACGTGTTGTATGCTCCGATGTCGCGTGTAGGCATACAATTGCATCCGATGCGGGTTCCCTTGTGTGCCATATTCTTGAATCGACAACCCAACGCGTTTCCCAGATTGGCGGTAGTCATACAACCAGAAACGGATATTCCGTATCGGCTGTAATTCTCCGATGTCCCGCAGGTTTGCAGGTGCAGCCCGTATTTCCGGGCAATTGCGCCCATTCCCTCTGCCAGCTTTTCCTTATCCCTATCGGTCAGCGGAATCAGTTCCGGCATATTGTATTCGAGCCTCTTGTACATTTCCACGAAACTGAATACACAGAAGTTCACATACGGTGCAAGGCGTGAAGCCATGTAATCGAACATTCTCAGATGGTAATCCACTGTGTATTTCAAGGTCAGCAGTACAGGGTCGTAACGCCATGCAACGCATTTGCTTCCGACTTTTGCAGAGAGTTCGACAAGCGTGTCGATACTCTGGTCGATATCCGGTACGTTCGGTTCCACGTCTTTGCCGTATGCCGTGATAGTGTAGTGACAGAATACATTGAAACGGTCGGTAATCCGATGAAGTTCCGACAGAATCGGGCGGTAGTTTTTAGAGCAGAACACCACGCAATCCACTACTGACGGGTCGAGCGTATATTTTGTAATATGATTCGGGAACAGTGGGTTACGTGAATAGACAAAGCCTTCCTCGAATCGGTTCAACAGCCAATCGCTGTAATAATTGACGGTATCGGTCCGTCCTCCTGTATTTATAATCATGTCTTGTGTAATATTAAATTTTTCATCTCTTCTTTTTTCTTACTCTTCGTCACCAAGTAAACACCGGCAAATACCAAAGCCGCCGACAACAGTTTTTGTATCGAGAGAGTGTCCTGCCCGACAGCAATGGCTATTACGGAGGCAACAATGGGCTGCACATAATTGTACATGCTGACCGTAGTGGGACGGATGTGTTTCAATGCCATCGGGATAAGCATGAATGCGACGAACGTGGCTCCAAACAGCAGATAAAGGAGTGCGCACATTTGCGTTATGTCGAAAGTTTCCCGATGGAATATGGGGACGTGCTGCACGTGCGGGAGACAAAACGGAGCGAGTGTCAATGTGGAGAACAGAAACATCCATTTCATCATTGTCACGGACGAATAGTATCGGGACAAAGGTTTGGACAAGACCAGATAGACGGAATACATCAACTGATTCAGCAGCATCAGTGTATCTCCCCAAAGGCTGGCAGTTCCGTCGGAAGTATGTGCGGAGTTAAACACGAGCAACACTCCTCCACTTACGCCAAGAAATACGCCGAATGACTTTTTTGCCGTAACAGGCTCTTTGAGGACGACGGCAGCCAGCAATAATACGAAAATAGGCACTGCGGTAGCGATAATGGAGGCATTGACAGGCGAAGAACTTTTCAACCCTACGACAAACAGCCATTGGTTGATGCCCACGCCGCACAAGGCGCAGATGAAAAGTGTTCTCAAATCTTTCGGCAGAACTTTTTCTTTCGGCATGAAGAGGGACACGAACCAAAACATCATGCAGGCGAAAATCGCCCGCATGATGGTAATTGCTTCCGGTGGTACATCTGAAGTCAGCAGGTATTTGAATACCGGCATACTGACACCGAACAGGATATTTGCCGACAATATCAGAATATGTCCTTTCATGTTGCTGTGTTACCAGAGATTCGTATGTATCCGCTTCTCGATGTCGATTTCTTTTTGTTTGGGCAGAAAGGCATTTTCTGCGGGATAACCCATCGTAAGCAGACAGGTAAATTCGTAGTCTTCCGGAGCACCGACAATCTTCTTAATTTTTTCCACTTCGTCGGCAACGGGAATGTGGAACACGGTTCCCAAGCCTTCGGCAGTGGCGGCGAGCAGCATATTTTCCAGTGCGCACCATGCCGAAGCAAAGTAGTTGAGCGAACTTTGTTCCGTAGGTTTGAGCAATGGCCACGTCTGTTGGCGGAAGAACGGGATAATCAGCAGACCGCTCTGCATCAGCATACGCTGTTGCTTGGGCAGGGCATCGGCAAACATATCCATCTTATCCTTGTCGCCCGATTCATCCACTTCATGTACCAGATTCTTGAAGGCAGCCATATTTTTGGCGAGCGGGGCGATTACTTTAGCGATGTTTTCGCGTCCGCGCACCACGATGAATTCAAGCTGGCGCAGGTGATCGTTTGTCGGGGCTTTGAATGCCGCACCGATTACTCTTTTGAGGATTTCATCACTCACTTCACGGTCGGAATAGTCGCGGTATGTGCGGCGTTTCTCCAATACTTCGTATAATTCCATAACAATACATTTTTAAGTTACATTTCTTGTTTCCGGTTGCAAAGTTACGTCGCTTTATTGTTCTGAATTTGTTTTATCGTTTCATATAATTGTTGTAGATTTGCAATCGCATAAATTAAAGCAATTATTTATGGAAGATACAGCCATACCATACGAACTGCCCGAAGCGGAGAACCATTCGTTTTTCTTCATCGACCAGCGAACGGAGCCGAGCCTCGAAGCCAAGCTGCACCGTCACGATGCATGGGAGTTGTATTATGTCGTTCATGGACAGGGCAACCGAATGGCAGGCGATACATTACAGCACTTTGAAGCGGGCGATGTGGCGTTGATACCGCCGTCGATGCTTCATCGCTGGGAATACGCAGCCGACAGTGCGGACGAGGACGGTTGTGTCCGTTACCTGATGGTAGCGTTCAAGCATTCGTTGGTGGAACGGAGTATGGAGGTCTTTCCCGAATTGCGGAACAGACTGGCGGACGTGATGTTTCCGACCGATGCGTTGAAGTTCGGACCGGAAAGTGTGCGGGTTATCCGTAAGACATTGTCCGAAATGAACGGTATGGACGAACTGGGACGTTTAAGTGCAATGTTCCGTCTGCTACCTGTCATTTTCACTTCGTCCGACCATATATTTGCAGGGAAACCGATGCGCATCGAGAAGAACGTTCGGCGTATGCAGCAGATTTGCGCATACGTGATGAAGCATTACGTTCATTCCATTGCGCTGGATGATATTGCGGCAGAAGTGGGCATGAACCGTTCGGCGTTCTGTTCCTATTTTAAGCGGTGCAAAGGGATGACCTTTTCACAGTTCGTCACACAATACCGTTTGAACACGGCTTGCGATTTGCTAAAACATTCGCAAAAAGGAGTGTCGGAGATATGTTATCTTGTAGGCTTCAACGACCTGCCGCATTTCGTGCGGGTCTTTACAAGTACAATGGGAATGCCGCCGTCCAAGTATAGAAAGCAATTCAAGGCCGGAAACGGTTGAATACAGTTTGTTCAAAAGTCGTTGAAAAAACGCCATCTACTTTTATTCAATCTATTATTCCTCAAATATATGGCGAAAAACTCTCCATTTCGATATATCCGCATAATGTATTTTGGGATGTAATAGATCTCGTATTGCTTTAATGTAAATGGTAATCATCAATATATGATTTCCTAAAAACGCAAAATAATTATCTTATAGGAGATATTTTCATCTTTATATCTTTAAATATTTGAATTATGCGTATCTTTGTAGTCACGATAAATTTATGACGCATGAATAAAGATATGAATCGTCTAAAAGTGGTGCTGGCGGAGACAAAACGCACGAATAGATGGTTGGCAGAACAATTGGGAAAGGATCAAGCTACGGTTTCTAAATGGTGTACTAATACCAGTCAACCGAGCCTTGAAACGCTATTCCAAATAGCAGAATGTTTAGGTGTCAAAGTTCAAGATTTGATAAGTAAAGCTACCTCTAAAGACCATGAGTAAGATACAAAATATAGATAGCCACATCATCGCAGATATTGCGGAACGCATCGAGCGATTGATTACGAATGCACGAGCAAATGTTGCACGAGTAGTTAATATTACCGAAGTCATCACCAAATATGAAATAGGGCGCATTATTGTAAATGTCGTACAAGAAGGTGAAGAACGTGCAACATACGGTAAACAGTTATTGAAAGGTGTATCAGAGGTATTGACAGAAAGACTTGGCGATGGATGGTCGGTAGAAACCTTGAAAAGATGCCGTAAGTTTTTCACGATATATTCGGTAAAACAGATCGGCACAACAGTGTTGACCGAATCGTCGGATGATAATTTGGTCAACACTGTTGACCAAATTCAAAAAACGGTAAAAAGCTCAACAAAATTGACTGAAACATACCCGTTTACGCTTTCTTGGTCTCATTATTTGGTGTTAATGCGTATCGAATCCGAAGCAGAACGGAGTTTCTATGAAATCGAATGCCAAAAGCAGAATTGGAGTGTTCGACAACTGCAAAGGCAATATAATTCAAGCCTGTATGAACGATTGGCTCTTAGCAGAGACAAAGAGGCAGTCATGCGTTTGGCACAAGAGGGACAAACTATTAATAATCCTGATGACATCATCAAGAATCCGTTAACATTAGAATTTTTGGGACTTAAATCTGATGTATCATATTCTGAGACCAAGTTGGAAAATGCTATAATAGGAAAGATGCAGCATTTCTTATTAGAATTAGGGAAAGGTTTCTTGTTTGAGGCACGTCAGAAGCGATTTACTTTCGATGAAGAAAATTTTTATGTCGACTTGGTTTTCTATAACCGACTTTTACAATGCTATGTGCTGATTGACCTGAAAGTAGATAAACTGGCTCATCAAGATTTGGGACAAATGCAGATGTATGTCAACTACTATGACCGTTATGTCAAACAGGATTTTGAAAAACCGACAATCGGCATTCTACTTTGTAAAGAAAAGAAAGATGCGTTGGTAGAACTTACTCTGCCGAAAGATTCTAATATCTATGCACAACAATATGCCCTTTACCTTCCAGATAAGCAGTTGCTACAAGCAAAATTGAGAGAGTGGATAGAGGAGCAGGATGAATAAATTCATTGTTTCTTTAAAATATAAAATTTGCTAAAATATTATGTTCGAACTTACAATAGCAAAGTCATTGAATAAAGCATACCTTCAAGTAAGCATTGGCAAGTTGTCTTTTGATACATTCAAGCAGCAACTTGAAATGTTATATGAACAAATCGTCACAATTGATACCAAAGAAAAGTTCGAAAGGAATTTGATGGACTTAATTGCGAGAACTTAATAAAAGAGGTAACTTAGCAAATGAATTTATTATATATAAGATAATTATCATGATTGTAGAATATAAGGTGTTAGACAGTTTGCATCGTCCATTTCACAGGCCTATTTGGATTGTGAAATGGGTCTGCTATTTTACACTTTTAAGAAGTAAGAATCCTAATGAATACATCTTAACCAAAGAAAAAACTATTGATTTTTACTTTACAATGTTAGGGTGGCTACATACTAACTATCCTCAAGACAATGATGGGATTCCATCTAAAGAATCAGTGGATGAAGTATGGAATTATTTTCTCGCTATTGATATTAACAATAGGGAGAATAGACTGCGTGAGGTTCTATCAAAGAGTAGAGAGAGAGGAATTGAAACTAAAATATATAGTACATATAAAGCATGTAGTTATTATCTAAATTTAGCCGATGACAAGCTACATTTCTCAGATAACAGTAATAATTCGCAAAATTGGAAACCAAATCAATTAACTAAAGCGGTTCTTAAGAGTGGTATATCTCCGACTGACAGGAAAATCTATATATGGCACATTTTACAAAATGACGGACACTTCTTCTTATCTATGTGTTTATTGTATAAGCCAATAGAAAGATATGAGCTGAAAATGGAGTCGGAAATATTCAAGTTCATGCAACGTTATTATCCAATGGCGAACTTTGATTATACAAAACAAAGCCACAGCAACTATTATGTGGTAAGAAAACGGTGGATTGAATTGCTTCAGGTTATTAATGAGAAAGGTAGTCTGAGTAGGGTTTTAACAAGTACTATTGCAAGTGATAGCAGTCTTGAAAAAGTATTCTGCGATATTAAAAGTAAGGTTAAAGAATACATTCTTGAGTTAAGGAAAAGAAGTAATTTTATCAAACAAAAGAAAGCGTTTTTTGCTATTTATTGGAAACAGATAGCAAAAAGTGAAGATAAAAGTAATTTTGTGAACCTATATGATATCTGTAAAGAGATGAAGATGAGTTACGAGAAATTTCAAATCTTTCTAATGCATTTTTATCAGGAAGAGAGACTGGTTAACAATATATTTTTTATCAATATAGTATCAACGATTGAGCAAAGGAAACGCTTTTATATAGGGAATGCTCCTGTAATGAAAATTAAAATAACTAAGAATTATGGAATATAATGGGTTGTGGGACAGACTAACTGTCGATGGAGAAAAAATGGATACAATTAGGAAGGACTGGATAGAAGGTAAAGTTCCAGATCTTCCATTTGTTATTATTGATCAAGAGAAATTAAAAGAGCATATTAGCGAAAAACTATCCAATATTGCTGGACAAAGGATGGTAACTACCATCATTAAGGCTCAATATGGTGATGGAAAAACCAATGTACTTAAATACTTGAGTTTATATTTTGTCAATCATAAAGATTTGCGCATTCTTTTGCTTTATAGCCGTGCAGATGTTGAACAAACTGACTTTTGTATATATTTACTTCAGCAGTTGCAAGACAATTGTATGAAAGAACTTGTGGAAGGGGTAAAATCATTGCGTAACACAGATAGATTTAATCCTGCAATATTAGCAAACAACTTTAATGATGATTTTTCCCATATTCGAGATTATACTATAAAGTTGTTTGAACAAGGACTAGATGATGAAACTATAACCAATATTATTTATTGGGAACAGGAAGGCTGTATTCCAAAGGCGCATTCAGCAAACACGGTCTTTCACAACTTACAAACTTTAATAGAAGAGAAATTTTTGTGCTATTCTTGAATATTCTTGCACAATGTGATTATCGAATAATATTTGCAGTAGATGAGCTTGAGAAAATATATGACAAATCAACCCGTAGAATGGCATATTTTTTTAACTCATATCGTGAGTTAGTGGATTTATTCAACAAAATACAAGGTCACTATCTGATAACAACGATAACGAATGCTGTTGATATTGCATCGCTCAGTCAACCTTTTTGGGGAAGAATTGAAAACGATGTAGTGTATATTAAAAAGATTACAGAAGAATCTGATTTAGCAGAACTTGTACAATTAATGGCAGAATTACTTAATGTTGAAATCAGAGAAGGAAAGGTTAGCGACATCGTATCTACTATCAGCAGAAAACGGTTAGATAGTAATCGATTTGTTATACGGGCTATAGGTGAAGCACTGAAAGGAAATCATTCAATAAGTTTTGAAGAAGAGCTCGCAAAAGATGAGCAAATAAAGACCCTTTATAATAATGCATATACTAATGCTAAGGATGATGGTGGATTGAAAAATCTAACCCGTGCTTTTTTTGATCCCTTAGAGTATTACTTAGAGACATTGGAATATAAAAATATAGATGAAAATCTTTTTAGAAGGGATTATCAAGCATTCATTGATATTGTTTCAAAAAAGGCATTCTTCTTTTTGTTCAATGATGACTCGAAGATAAAAGGTAGAATACAGGAGTTCATTAACGAGAAAGGAATTAATAGGTTTGTTGTATTTGTGCCCAAGGAACTGACCGTCACTCATTCTATGTTTGATTTTGCTGGAGTGGAAGTGAAAATTATAGACTATGATCCTACGCAACTATTTGTATTAATGAATATATATCGAAGGAATTTTGATAAGCAGAAGGAAATCTTCCGTTTAATTGGCATTGTTACAGAATATGTATTTGAGTGATTATGAAGTGGGCGTGTAAAAATACATTAGGGATCTATAAATATACGATAGATATAGAAAATTTGCTATCCCCCGTTTATCATCTTATTTTAGATTTAATCAGAGAGCGCTACCCGAATCTACAATTCCACGAATGGGGTGGCGAAGTATTCGATATTGCGAAAGTTACAGGACGAACTCAGGTCGCAGACGATGTTTCAGAGGAATCTTTTTTAGTACTACTTTCCGGCTATTTAGAAGATTATCTCTATGAACAATCTAACCTTTTAGAGAATATTGGGGTATTATTGTTATATCGGACAAAACGATTTTTTATCGCTCAGGCTAAAACAAAAATGCAGCCATTATTGATAAATTGGATTAAAAAATCAGGAATAATTGATAATTTTTTCGAGCTTATTAGTAATTTAGAAATCAATAATATAAGAGAACCTCTTGCTAAATTGATGAATGACCAATATTTTGGCAATTCTATTAGAATAATAGAATTAGATTTAAAAGGCTCTTTTGTCCCCAAAAAAATCATAGAAAAATACGAAGAACTACCTATAGATGAAGAAGCAATATGGCTTTGTGATAATTGGAAAACTAAAATAGGATTAGAAGAAACTTCCCAATACAGTGAAGTCTCTTTTCCTAACAGTGATAGTTTTGGCATAGCTATGGGCGATTGGGTATTACCAACTGAATATGTAGACCATATAGTTAAGTCGGAATATTCGACGGAATATTTTTGGATTATGCTGAATGATGTATATGCACATAGAAATAATAGAATCAGCAAATACCGAGATAAATGCTCAAGATTTGCAAATGCTCTTAGAGAAACTGAATTTGCCAATTTGATGACTAAACTACGATACAATCTATACCTTTCAAAAGATGATATGGAAAAGCATGAAGAATTTAAAGAATTTTTTGAAGAGGTATATAACATAGAGCGATTTAAAAAGGAAATAAATCACGTATTATTTACAGGAAGTCATGTAGCTGAACAAGTGGGAAACAAACAAACCATGTTTGGGCTATATAAAACAGTGAAGGACAATACTGAATTTAATCTCAGAGCATGGATTAATGTCGAAACCGACAATAGTCAGAAGTTAACTACAAGTAATGGGGAAGAAAAGGTAGAAATAAAAACTGTTTATGCTTTGAAACCTTATTATAGCTATTACTTCTGCAAAGATTATTTTGAAGATATGTTTGAGGATATGCTGACAGAAAGCGGTATCACATCACTTTCCAATTTTGAATTATATAAAAGCGACGACCCTAAAAACTGTTTTATTGAGATAGATAAAATGGTTAAGAAAACAGATGGTTCATTAGTTTATATTGAAACCAAAACAACGTTAAATAGATATAATATAGAGGATACATTGAATGAGGTGGCTAAGTTCCATCAGATAATGATAAATAGTTATCCTAATGTGCAAATGAAGTACTTGCTTGTGTCCCTCTATTATAATGAAACGGTAGAAGATGGCTTTTCTTATTTTACAAATGCAGAAGGAAGTTCGGTAAAAGATTTCAAAATACCAATAGCACGATATAACGGCATTGACTTGCACTGTATAGTAGAACCAGAATATGCTAAACTGAAAACAAAAATGGAACAGCTACTGAAATGAAATTACCTGCCACAAGATATTATGGTTCCAAACGCAGAGTCGTAGAGAAAATATGGGCTGCCTTGCAAGAAAACCATATCGATTTTGACTCGATGCTGGACTTGTTTGGAGGTACAGGTATTGTTTCCTATTACATGGCTAAAAAAGGAAAGGCAGTTTTATATAATGACATCCTTTCATTTAACTGTGAAATAGCAACTGCCTTACTTCAATCACCCAAAGGTGTGTTTACCGAGACTCGTGCATTGAATTTGCTACAACGAGTACCAGGTAGAGTTTATCAAACTATCATTGAAGATAATTTCGAAGATATTTATTATCCTAGAGAGGAAAACCGTTTGATTGATACTGTGATTCAGAATATTTCCTTTTTGAATGATGATGAACGAGCGAGTGCTTACTACATATTATTCCAGAGTTGTATGATAAAGCGCCCGTTTAATATATTTCATAGGAGAAATCTTAATTTAAGGACCTCATTTACAAAAGCTAATTTTGGAAACAAAACTACATGGGAACAATCATTTGAGAGTCTATTTGTGAAGTTTACCCAAGAACTCAATGAATTTCAATTTGCGGTTTTACCACGAGTTGAAGTTTCCAATATGTCGGCCTTACATTGTGATAGGGAAGCTGATCTTGTATATATTGATACACCATATTTCAGAGAAAAGCAAAGTACTGCGATAACCTACCACAATCGTTATCACTTTTTAGAAGGGTTGATGCATTACGAAGATATTCCTGATCAAATTAATAATGAAAAAGTTAATCGCGAAATTAAGTTTGGTCAGAATCATGAATTTGAGCAGAGAAGTCATTATATCAAAGATTTAAACGACTTATTAAGTCACCACCAACACTCGATAATTGCATTATCATATACTTCTGCTGGGTTCCCTTCAATAGATGAGCTATGTGAAATTATAGGTCAATACAAAGAGCAGATAATAGTTTGCAATTTGGGAAATCATCCTTTTGCGTTGAACCATAATAATGAAAATCGTAAAGAAGTGTTAATAATAGGGAAATAACATTGCTGTTCGGTAAAAACTTGACAGCAATGCATCTATGTATTCTGCAGATAAATGTGACAAAGAGTTGTATCTGGTAACCATTGAGTGCAATAGAAACATGGTGTACTGCAAGCATGTGCTACAGCACACCATAATAAATTATTTTCTTCGATAACTTTGCCTACTTCTCATTGCCACCGATACAGCAGTTTTCATACATCTGCGTCGATAGGCTTCTTCTTCCTCATCAGGTCTTTGGCCATCCCAAGGCAGGTCGGAGGTAGAGCCTCCACTCCCGGAAGATACAGGTATAGGTTGCCCTCTGATAAGTGCATCGGCAACAGCAAAAATCAGATTACGAACGGATGGTATAGCCAACTGTTCAAGCAGTGTCTTCAACTCTAATTCCAAATTTTTGTTTATGTCAGAAAGGAATTTGTTCTCTCGTTTCAACTGATAAAGTTCTCCATAATCTGCCAGCACATTACGCTGGGCAGCTTCGACCTGCCGTACCGCATCATTTCTATACAGAGATTCTATCTTGTGAACAATTTCGGTAAATTGTTTGGCGATATGCTGGTTCTGACGCTCAACCCATTTGTCCGTACCGAACAAGGGTACTTTCTCGGTAATTTGAGGTGGTGTGAAATCAACCTTGTGATTGCGGAACGGCTGGACAACCGAACGGGCTTTTGTCGCATCTGCGGTCAGCCGTTCCAGTTCCTGCTCCTTTGCGTGAAGCTTGTCGGCCTTGTCTTCAAGTTTGGTTTGATACTCGGCAATGAGTTTCTGTATATCCGCTTTCTGCGCTTCATATCTGTCGAGTGTAATCCTGCCGGAAGCCAGTTCCTTTTCCGTCTCTTCAAGTTGCATCCTATAACTGAAAATCTTTGATTCCAGATGCCTCATCATGGATTGAAGCCCCTTGACGGCTTTCTCAGCTTGTCTGGCGTCCTTGGTCAGTTTGCGAATGTAATCGCGTTTGTGCAGATGCTGCACGTTACGCCCGTCAATGCTGTCACCTCGTTCGAGTCCGTATTTGCTGCCGACATCTTCATATAGGGAAGTGTGCATTTCTTTCAATACCCTACCGTATTCATAACGGTCTTTCCCGAACTTTGCCGACCACATCACACACTCCCGTCCGCTTTTGGGACGGACACCTACCGGAACAATCAAGGCATGAATATGCGGACTGCTCTCGTCAAGGTGTACTTGAAACCCTACAATGTTTTCCTGTCCATATCTGTTAGCGCACCAGTCATAGACATCTTTCGCCCAATTCTCAATTTCCTCGCAACGGTGCAGATGGCTGTTGTCCGACCCTTTATTCAGATTGACGGACTGGTTCCCGAAAGCCATTTCAAGCGTCCGGTCATGGTTCCCTCCGAAGACAAACTTAGCGCAACAGTTCGGCTGGATTTTGCTGCCCGACTTGAACGGCTTCCAGTTTAACTCGTTCAACCGTTCCTGCAAACGGACTCCAAGCGATTTCTCTTGATAGCCTAACGGATGAACTTTTCCATCGGGCCCAATCTCGAAATTCAGTTTCATCCGGGTCTTATCATAGTGATTGGTCGGATTCTGATTTTTCCTGTCAATCTTTTCATCGTTCCAACGTCTTTCATTCTCATTGGCTTCTGCCGTGCCGAATGACTTTCCGGCTTCGACATGCATAGCCTGTTTAATATCTGTATTCATAATAGGGTATTCTTTTGATAAATGATTAATGTTTGAGCTTGCTCGTTTTTAATCGGATTCTGCCGGATGCCGGAGAGACTTTATTGCTGTCAGGCAAAAAGTCCTTATTGTGTTATGGACTTTCTTACAAACTCCCGAAGCAAGACTTCGGATTACTCCACCAATGCCAGATCCAACTCGTCGATGAGTAGCTGCAATGCGGGATTGCGTTGTATCATCTTCGCGAGAATCATCTGTGGCGTATCCTCCATCAGCAGGAAGTCGGCGATGTCCAGTCCCCGACTACGCTGTTCATCGATCGCCATCTTTTCCAGCAGGTCGGAACAGGTGGCAGATTTACAAATGGATTGCAGCATCTGAACTTTACGTCGCCATTCATCCGTCGCCCTAAGGTCAGGAAAGAGAACCACCTCACGCCCTTGCAGTACCTGTATGGCCTCGCTATTGAAACTGCCGTGCATCCCTCCGGTGGCGAGCCATACCAAATCGGGAATGAACAGTGCTGCAACCAGTGCCGTCTTCTCGCTTTCTACAATGCCGACTGTTCTTGTCGAGGATGAAGCGTCAGCCAGCAGATGCTCACCGAACAGGCATTGCTTCATGTGGAAATCCTGCATCTTTCTCACCGAATGTACCCAGCTGACCTGATTGAAAGGTTCCTTGATACGGTGCCCGGTTGTTGCATCATAGCCCATAATCTTGGCAGCCCGAACATTTCCGTTCCGGTCTATCTGCCAGAATACGGTCGCACCGTTCCACATCCTGGAAGTACCGACCTTGTAGATGTTGAACAGCCGATCCGTTTTCTCTTTGCCTGCCACGGTGGTAAGGTATTGATATAATGGGTTGATGTCAAACCTCTGCATGGACTGCATCACCCAATCAGAGGGAAGAAAAGAAATCTGTGGCTGCGGCTTAGGCAATGGCTTTACTGTCGGTTTTACAACCATTGATATGCCTTTGCCATACTCGTCTTTCCCGGTCAAAGTTTCCTTGACAATAGGATTATCATTAAAATACTCCTTGGGTGAATAGTGGTAGCCGCAACTGTTGATGTGGTCGCACTTGCCCACATTGTCAGGAAACGAAACCTGTCCTTCCTCGTCAATGTATCGGGTAAAACAGGCTTTCCTGCCGCATTCGGGACAGACGGTCTTGCTGCCCGGTCTGTATTTCTGGAGATGGAATCTGTATTCACTCATAGCTCTGTCTTTTTGATTCCTGCAAACCGAAAGGTCATTTGCAGTCTGCAGTCCTTGCAGTTTTGCAGGAAATTCCCGTTTTCAATGCCCCGAAACTGCAAGACTGAAAAAACTGCAAGCTGCAACAGGAAGTATTTCTTTGCAGTCTTTGGTTGATTATTCATATTCGTGTGTGGAAGACTTGCCGGATTCATACATGACTTTCTCGTAATGCCCGGCCTTTGCTTTCCGCAGAAGCCGGCTGTGGCATAATTCCTTGAGATAGTTCATCACCGTGCGCTCACTGACACCCTGCTGCTCCTTGCCTATGGCAATGGCTGTCTTAGTATCGAATGTGTCAGGCAACATCGACAGCAGTACCTTCGGCGGGTCTTCACAGGTGTCGTTCGCCACGAAAGAGCGGATGCGGACATATGAATTCTCGAAATAGTCATTCAGGCGTATGGCGGCTTTCACCGATACCATATCCACAAATTGCAGGTGGCTCTCGCCGGACGCGTGCCGCAGCACCTGCATGAGCAGAGCCAGCCGTGCCACATGAGCCGGATGTTTCATCTCACGGCTGTCCACCTCGGCATCGTCCTCTATTTTATTGATGCGTTCCACCTTACTGTTCCACCATGAAAAGAAGTATTCCTTGGCCTCCCTGTCCATAGACAGCACGTGGGGTATTCTCTCTTCCGCTTCGGTGTCATAGTCCAAGGCAAGCACTTTGTCCAGTATATTCTCCCAGCGTGTAGCAGTTGCAGACATCTTCTCCCCGTCATCGTCCCGGTTTACCCATTCTGACATTCGGGACGATTTGGGCAATACGAACAGGATGCGGTCAAGCAGTCCGTTTTCCTCGAACCCTTTCCTGAGAAGTTCATGCACACGCTTGGTCTGTGTACCCCCAATGATGTTGATACACGGATGTTCTATATGAACAGGAATAGTATTACTTACCCTTGTCACGTCCAAAGCCCCGCCACTCCATGCGGTAAGCAGCTGTTCTATGAGCTGCCCGTTTGTGTAGCGGTTGGCAGAATTGAACATGCCCATTATCTCATCCACCAAGATGACCACGCTTCGGGGATTGTTATTGTGTGTCAGCAAGAGCGATTCGGGAGTGAAGTCGGAGATGATGGTACGTTTCAGAACAGGCTTCCTTCCGTTTTCTCCTGCCGCTTTCCATGCTTCCATCTCTGCTTCATACGCCTTGAACAAGGCATAGTCATGCTTTCGGATAGGGCGGTATGCCGCCTCCAGCGGTGGTGTCTTGCCCAGTCCGGGTCTGCCTACCAGGATGACATACAATGCACCGTTACTCTGCCAGTCGCCTTTTATGCGGATGCGGTATGTGCCGCCCAAAGCCGCAGACACAGCCGACAGCATTGATGTTGCGATGAACTCAATCTTGTAGTTCTCGTATTTGGCCATGTCAAGTATGATTGACTGCACGCTCTGGGGAAACACATCCAGGGGGAATCCCGTATCTTCGGTATGCTCCGCTTCCATGCGTATCCGGTTGCACAGTTCAAGCCGGGTGTTCCTGATGTCAGCCATTTCTCTTCTTGTAATAGGATGTCACACTATCAGACTTGCCTCCCGTCTGCACACGGCGCACATCGGACTTGGCATACATGTTCTTGTTGCCGACCTTGACGGGGACAAGATAACCGCGCTTCGCCCACAGGTTGAGCGTACCCTCGCATACGTTCAACAGTCCACGGACTTGTTTCGTATTCAGCCAGCCTTCTTCCGCTTCACGCTGCATGGCTGCTTTCCGCTCTTCCTGTTGCGCCATGATGGTGCGCTGCACGATGGACTCCGCAAACATTTTAAGGTCCGCGGGAGTGACTTCCAGTTTCACGTTCGCACCCTGTTCGACCAGACTTTCAATCGTAATCATAAATATCAGCTTTTGAAGTTTTTGACGGCCATCTTCAAAAGTTCCCTGATGCTCCGCTTCCGATGGCTTATAAAAGAGAAGCACCGCCAAATCCTCGGGAAAAGGATTGACGGTGCAAAAGTATATATGAATTAAAACAGATTGATATATAATGGATTGTCTTAAATTGTCATGACAATTCAAGTCTGTATGACCATATAAAACGGCTTTATTTTACTCTATTCTACCATATCTGTTTCTTTATCCGTGCCGATAATATTTCTGATTGACCCCACTAATGTCTGGAACAACTCCCGGTTCTCGTCACTTTCGATAAGCAGCGCCGACTGGTCTTTGCCGTCCTTGATGACGTGCCTTGTCGTTTTCAGAGACCCGACCGCCTGCCGTATGGCACTCTCGCTTTTCAGCGTCAGCAAGTCCGGGAATTGCAAGGCCAGTCCTGTGCTGTATTCCTTGGCCGTATGCATACCGGCAACCAGGCGCAACTCCTTCAATACATAGAACGGCAGTGCCTGATGGACGGCATTTGTATTGACAGTGACAAAATTGCGGATGCATTGTATTACAGCCTCCTTGTTCTCGCAGTCAAGATATTCCGCAAGTGGCCGCTCCTGTATCTTTTTCTTTCCGGCTGTACGTTGTGCTGTTGTTGTATCAATATTGGTTTCCTCTAAATTTGTTGTACAGGCGTTATTGTCATTGCCAGCCTTCATTTCATCTGTGACGGACTGTAACGCCCATTCACCGATATTGCCTTTCCTAATGGCATCGTTCATGGAAAAATATCTGTCCCAGTCGGCTTTGGTGCGGAAACCGTTTTTAATGGATACATCTATAATCTGTTTGGCAACAAAAGAGCAACTTTGCCTGTCGGCATTATCCACTTTCGGGTGCTTCATCTGCTTGTCTATCATGCTGACCATCGCCTCGAAACTCTTGCCGTAATACAGCCAACTCAGTACAAGCGGTGCCGAAAGGGTAATATGTCGGTACTTGCCGCTAAAAAAGGATTTTACCCTGCCCCATAATGAAACCAGTACCGAATCGTTTGAATTATTGTTTTCCCTTTGCTTCTGAAACGTCTCCACAATCTGTTTTGGCACAGATTCCTCCTTGAACAGCAGGTCTATATCGTTGAAATCATCCTTACTGTCATCGTTCCAGCATAACTCCCATTCCGTTTTGATTTTAGGCAGTTGCTTGAATATGCTCCGGCAGATGGCCAGGTACTGCCTTTCGTCACCGTTTGTCATCAGGCGTGCGAAACGGCAATATTCCTCCCTGTGAGTGTTTTTCCACTGGAGAATATCTGCCTTAAACTGTTCGTATGTCAGTTTATGCTCGTCCATATTCATGCTGCTTTATCGGGTTGAATATAAATAGGGTATAAGAAATGAGGGAAACGGTCAATCCAACAGGTTTACCAGCTCCTTCTTCATCTCGTCATCAATCTTGCGGTATCTGGCGAAAGCCCGGCTTCCTTCCGAATGCCCCGACATGGAGGCAATCAGGTTCGGGTCCTTGACCTGCTTGTAAAGGTTGCCTATAAAGGTTTTCCGTGCCGTGTGGGTGGTCGCCACCTCATATAAAGGCTTTGCCACATCCTCGCGTGTCTTCGGGTCAAGCACCCTGACCATACGGTCGATGCCCACATACTTGAGGATTTCCTTTATCTTCCTGTTGTAGCCGAAGTGAGAGAACCGGGGAAGCAGCGCGTCTTCCAGATCCTTGTACCGTTCCAGTATATCCAGTGCCTTTTGATTCAAAGGAACTCGTACCGTGTTGGCGTGTTCCAGTTTGGTCTTTTGCGGGATATACTCCACACAGCCGTCAACGATGTTCGCCTTGGTCAGCCTGTTCAGGTCGCTGACACGGCAGCCGATAAGGCACTGGAACATGAATATGTCACGGTAGACCGGATAGGTTGCACCCAATCCGCTCAAATCGGCATAGTACACTTTGTCCCGCTCTTCAAGAGTAAGATAGAACGGGTCACCATACATGGGCTGGGTAATCTGGTACTGGTCAAACGGATTGTTTCTTGTCAGTCCGCGCTTGATGCACCACTTGATGACGGTACGGATGCGGTAGAGACTGCCCGACATGCTGTTTTCGGAACGCTTCTGCTCGACATTGCGGCGCAGTTCGTTCTGATAGAATGCCGGGTACATATCCACATACCTGTATTCTTCCTGTATCCAGAACTTGAAGTCCCTTATGTCATCTGCCGTGATGGAGTCGATGCAGAGGTGGAATCCGCGCTGGTGCATGACCTCGTGCCGGAAACGCTCGTAGCGCAGCACCTTGTTGAGATTGTCCAGATGGTGCTTCATGCTGTCGTGCGCAAGCGGAGTCTCGTCGATATATTTTTGTATCTGATATGACAGCAGGTATTCTTCTGCCTTGTTTCCGCCCCTTGCGTTGATGTTGGGATGGTGGTATTCCTCTATCAGCCCTTTCAGCCAGTTGCCGTCCACGCCACGGTGGTATTCCTTGGTGATAAGGTGGGTTATCTGCTGGATGTCCCTGTCGAAGTTCATCCGCTTCTCTTCCGATACCAGGGCCACACGGGGCTTGTACCCCTGCTTCTCCGCGCTCCAGTGGTTGGGATTGATGGACAGTTCGCTTGCAGCCTTGATGTCCACTCCGCCAACATCCCGGACACGGAAATAGACACGTGCCAGATCCGTCACGTTGTTCTTGGCCGATGTCTTTCTGATGAATGCCGTCACTTTCATATATGTATCCTTTTTAAGTTTCCTAATTTATCATTTCAACCAGCTTGCGCTTCATGTCGTCGTCAATGGTGCGGTAACGTCTGAACGCCTTGCTTCCCTCCACGTGTCCCGACATGGAGGCTATCAGGTTCGGGTCGGGTACCTGCTTGTACAGGTTGCCTACAAAGGTCTTCCGTGCCGTATGGCTGCTAGCCACCTCGTACAAGGGTCTTTGCACGGTATTGTAGCCGTGCGTGTCAAGGATGGTGACCATACGGTCTATACCGCAATGCTTCAGCAGCTCCCTTATGCCGAGGTTATAGGTGTGTATAGACTTGAATGGAAGTAATTTATCCGCATTTGCATCATAGCGTTCCAGTATCTTCAATGCCTTTTCATGTAATGGTACTCTGACGGTCTTTGCCTGACACTTCTTTGTCTTCTGCGGCATGTATTCTACAAAGCCGTCTCTGATATTCTCCCTTGTCAGCCTGTAAAGGTCACTGACACGGCAGCCGATATAGCAGTGAAACACGAAAATGTCCCGGATGACCGCCAGTTTGGGGTTGTCACCTAGATCCGCATCGTACAGGATATTCCTTTCCTCTGACGTAAGAAAGAACGGATCGCCGTATGTCGGTTCCTTGCAGCCATAGAGGGCATAGACCTCATTGTCGGAATACTTCATTTTCTTGCACCAGTGCAGGAACGTACAGAAGAGGTTCATGATGTTGATGACGGTCGTGTTGGACAGCGGCTTGGGCTTATGGTTGATGAGCATACGAGTGGCATAAAATTCGGGATGTTCCTGACGCAGCAGGTATTCATCTGCGACATAATCCCGGAAATCGTTCATCTGTTCCAGTGTGACGGTTTCCACAAAGAGGGTGAAATCTGTGTTGCCCAGTATCTCCCGTTGGTAGTCGTGGTAACGTGACATCTTCCGCTCGAAGCGTATGATGTGCTCCTTGGTTCTCTCCGCACCGTCAAACTTCTCCAAATATTCATGAATACGGCAGAGCAGGTTCGGATGGTTGCGCTCGAAGGCGCGGACAGGGTACAGCACGTCCTCTATGGCCTGCTTCAGCCACTTGCTGTTCGCCTTATCCGAAAAGGTCTTTTCTACCCTCTCGATGATGGCGGCTATCTGTTCGGGCAAGCGTTTCTGTTCGGTGGCAGGTACTGCCGTCGTGCGTCTATAACTGAGCGTGTCCGCATCCCAATACTTGTCATATACGGCAAGGGGAGAAACGACCTTTATGTCCACGTTCTTCTCCCTGACCCGGAAGCAGATGTTCGAGGTCTGGGAATCGCTCTTTTTCAGATATACGGAAACTTTCATCGGCAATGCGTTTTTGATTCACGATGCAAAGGTACAATAATTCCCATACATGTTCCCATATATCCCGAAGAAACTTGAAACGGATTAAAACAAATTAAGATGTCTGTCCCGAATCCGATACCACATAAAACACTGTATATTAACGATTATATTTGCAGTTGTTATGCTTTTGTTTTCATTTTCGAGTTTTCAGAATATATATCAAAACATATATTGCAGTTCCACGCTTCTTTTTACATCCGGGTCGTTCTCACCGCTATCTATAAATTTCCGTTTTATATGTTGCAGGCACGGGATGCGTGTGATATGGGGATAAGCATCGCTTTCGAGTTTCCGGTAAGGTGAGTAGCCGTCACTTTTATGATGCCCTTGCAACTGCCTAATTCGTTAAGAATAACTCTTTCAGACCGGGAGCCGTCATCATAGAGCAGGTATATCATCCTGGTGTTTATGCCCACAACCACCCAGAGGTATCCCTTGCGGACTCCTTTTCCCTTACTGTTCTTTTCCGGGACGAGTATTTTGTAATAGGTTTCATCGGCTGCCTTATAAGGATCACTCAAAGCTGTCTGCCGGATGCACTTATAAAGATTTTCGAAGAGGCTTGAGGCTTTTTCTATCAACTTATGAGCCGTAGGTTTCTTCAGCGTAAAACCATAACCCTCGAAGTAGTTGATGATTCTTTCAACAGGTAGCGATTGTATATAACGTAATTCCATCAATCCGGCAATAAATGAACCGTCATAGCTGGAATTCAAGAAGGCCGAAGCCGGTGTTTTTCCCTCAAACAGGCGACCTTCTTGCCTATAGGTGTGTATCTTGTAGACATGCTTGATGAAGCGCATGGGTATACATTCATAGCGGACGCATATCCTGGGAACAGTGGTAAACAACCGGGCCTTATTGATGTCAAAATCGGGATCATCGGGATAAACGACATGTTCTTCTTCCTCCATCTCATAATGCATATCACGTTTGGCCCCATTGTTCTTTCTTGCTTTACGCTTATCTGCTTTTTCCGCTTCTATCTTCTGCCGCTCTTCTTCGGATATGGCAGATTGGGGAGCCTGTTGCTGTTCGGATGTGTTGGATACAAGTTTGGCGAGTCCCTTAGTAAGGCGCTGTTGCTTGCTAAGAGATTCGCCTTTTTGAAGGAGTGCCTCTTTAAGGGAAGAAACCTCCTTTATCAAAGCATCTATTTGGTCCAAGAGTCTGTTGTTGTCATCTCGTAATCCCTTGATTTGTTCCTTCAATAACTCTATGATCTCATCCTTTTTCATGGCATAAAGATATAAAAAATCAACAAATTAGCCAAATAAACCGGATGATATCTTTAGAACAAACAACTAATAATCAGAATGTTGTATTAGATCGTAAAACGTTTTCTCAACCGTACAGACTTTAATGAACTCCATTTAAGATAAAAGACAAAACCTGATAAGAAATCTCGTAATTACCTGTGTTGGGGTTAAATGTCGGTAACTCAAAACTTCCACCTTCGAGGCGCTTGTAGTACAGAAGAAAGCCATCGCCATCCCAACGCAGTATTTTTACACTTTGTCGGTTTTTACCAAAGAATAAAAAGATATCTCCGGAAACGGGAGACAAGTCCTTCATTTCCGATCGTATAATTTTGAATAAACCGTCAATGCCAAGGTTCATACGAACAAAGCCCTGGTACAGATAGTAGCGATTGGCTGATGTTAGAGAATACATGGATCTCCCTCCTTTCTTTCGTAATCGCGCAACATTTTAATAACACCACTGGGTGTGGCCCGTTTGAACGAAATGGTGGTTCCACTGTTAAAGGTGATTGTGATCCCGGCAAGACTAAACTCTTCTTCCGACAACATGGCGGGTGCTATTTGAGTGAATGAAGGAAAGGAAGTTGTCGGTTGGGAGGGGGCAACGCCGCCATAATAATCACGGACTACATCTGCCTTGGCTTGTTTAACGCTATAGCCCCGTCTGGACATCCAGGAACTCATACCACCAAAAGTGGTATGCTGATCGCGGCAAACATCGGCTAAAGAACAATTGTAGTCTACTTTCAATACTTCAAGGAAATGTTTCCAAGTTTTTCCAAATCGATTTGCTGCTAAATCCATAATGCTTCATTTTTATACATAGCAAAAATATAAGAATGAAAAAAGGGCGACAAGATAGAATCGCGAAGACGCTTACCCCTGCTTGCTCTTCTTTATTATTTTTTAAGGAAAAAAATGGAATTTCTCGGGCAGAGCCCTTTCCCAAGAAAAGAGAAAAGACCATGCGAAATGAAATGAATATAAAAAATATGTGACAGAAAAACGGATATATATTATGTCTATACAGGAACAAACTGCAAGGTTATATGGCAGATACGGATGTGCACCGGATTTCAGGTCTTGAAAGACACGGAGAAATCCGGAAAGGCACTGGCATTGCCATTTTGTAAGAGATTCCTTCGGAAGCTATCGGCAAGTGGCCGGTGGACAAACCGGAAGACAATACGGCAGACTTTATCAAACCGATTCTGAAAATCAAGAAAAGTACAACACCTGTTTCTGCATAATCTTCCCGAAAAAAAGAAAATGAACAATACCTGACAGTATTCTTTCATTAAGCGGATACCGCCAGTAATGATCAGATTGCCGATAGAAATGCGCATGAACATTCCTGTCCATGAACGAATAAAAATATTGGTAATCTGAAAATGATGGCGGAGAACCGGACATGCCTGGTAGCGTCAAGAAGGAACAAAAAGAAGCGGGCAGGATTATTTTGAATGGTCCTCTTTTTCCACGAATCCGATAGGTATACATTCTAAATTGCCGTGTCACTTTAAAAAAAAAATAGCCATTCAATATATCCATCCAATACTTAATGTCAATACATTAAAGTGTTTTAATATTAAAACATTAAAATATCAAAATGTTGAAATATTAAAACTTTAGTCATAAATACCTGTACATGAAGTCATGCAGGTGTTGTTTTATGATATTTATTTACCCATACATGTTATATTATCATTAAAAATATCAGACACCTAATTCTGTAACCCACACTTGATCTTATGTGGAAAATCAATGGATATTCTTTTTTTCAAAAGAATGCTGACGGTTCAATTTAAAAACATTTTAATATCAGAATATTTTAATTTTAAAATATCAAACAATTTTAAAATTAAAATATTAATACAGACAGGTATGGAGTTGTAATCCGTATCTTTGCCCCATGTCCTTTTAGAAAAAGGAAATATGCCATCATGCCTCCTAAAAATGTCTATATTTGCGTTTCAATAATATAAATGATATGAACAGAACTAAGGACGCATACAGACACCAATCAAACAACAGAGTCATCATGTGGTACAAAATAAGAGAATTATATTTAAAAGGATTTAACAAAAGTCAGATTGCGTTCCAGCTTGGTCTGCATAGAAGTACGGTGCGCCGGTACTTGAAAATGGATGAGAACACATTGACTGCAAAATTGCAGCATCGCAGGCGATATCCCCGCATACTTGACAAATACGAAAGTTATGTCTGTGACGTTCTTTCCCGGTACAGGTTCCTGTCCGCCTCCCAGATTCATGACTGGATGAAGGAACAGTATCCTGATCTTCCTGTTGTCTTCGGGAAAACCGTATACAATTTTGTGGAAACTGTACGTCGTAAGTATAATCTGAACAAGGAGGGCCTTTCCAAACGTGTTTATGAGAAAATGCCGGATACCCCTTACGGGGAATATGCCCAGATGGATTTCGGAGAAAGCCGCATGCCCACATACAGGGACGACTTTGTCAAAGTTTATTTTTTTGTCATGGTGATGAGCCGTTCCAAACAGAAGTTCGTGTATTTTTCCTGTACGCCTTTCACATCAGCCCTAGCCGTATATGCCCATGAACTGGCTTTCGCATATTTCGGAGGGAAGCCGAGAAGGATAATCTATGACCAGGACAAAGTCCTGCTGGTCAGAGAAAACCTGGGTGACCTCATATTGACAAGAACGTTCCGTGCCTTTGTCAACGAGCAGCATTTCCAGCCCGTATTCTGCCGTCCTGCTGACCCGGAAAGCAAGGGAAAAGTGGAAAATGTGGTCAAATATGTCAAGCGTAACTTTCTTGCCGGACGGACATTTAACAGTCTGGAAGTCCTTAACACCGAGGTCCTGCAATGGTTGGAAAAAACAGGAAACGGCAAGATACATGGAACCACACGCCTAGTTCCGGCTGAGGAATTTGAGATTGAACGGAAATATCTGTTGCCATACTATGGAGAACCGGTGCCCCCCCCAAAGACGAGCCGAAAGAGTATCATGTCCGCAAGGACAATACGGTACGGTACCGGACCAACTACTACAGTGTACCCTCCAGCACCTATAGAAACCGGAACACCGTTGTGTGGCTTCTTGAGAATAACGGATATATCGAACTGTACGACAAAGAGAGCGGCAAACTCATATGCAGGCATGAGTTGTGTCCCGGAAAAGGGAAAAATGTATGTGACAAAAGACATCATAAGGACAAGACATGGAGTGTGAATGACTTGCAGGTCCGGATCCGAAAGCGGACGGAAGATGACCCCACCGTTATTCTGTGGCTCCGGAATCTGGAAAGGGAAAAGCCGCGCTATTACAGGGACAATATGAAACTGCTGCTTCATGTGATATCCGAATACGGCAAAGAAACAGTGATAGCAGCCCTGCGGACCTGTCTGGAAAAGAACATATACAACAGCCTTTCCGTGCAGGAAATATCCGGCTCAATCCACAGAAGCAAGGACAATATGGACGGGATGACTATCCAAGCTCCGACATCCATTCCGGAAACAGCGGACTGTCATCCTGAAAAAACAGATATAAACCAATATAACAAGTTTTTTGAATGATACAAAGTGAAAAATTGAAAGAACACGCCAGACGTCTGCGACTTTATAACATTGCAAACCGCATGGACAGCATTCTGCATCATGCACAGGAAGAAAAACCGACCTACTCGGAATTCCTGTCCCTGGTATTAGGTACCGAAGTTGAAATGAAAGAGAGGAAAGACTACGAGAGACGACTTGTTGCGGTACGTCTGCCCCGGAAACATGATCTTGACGAATATGACTACAATTTTTATGAGGGCATAGACCGCCGGCAGATGAAGGAGCTTCGTGAACTGGTATGGTTCCGTGAAACTTATAACTTGATCCTGATAGGACCATCAGGAACCGGAAAGACATTTCTGGCAGCCGGTCTTGTCTTTGATGCGGTCAAGGCCGATTACAAGGCATACCTGATGACAATGGAGGATATCGTAAATTGTCTCAGGCTTAAAGATATCTCAACTTCGGCCATGATGACTTATAACAAGATTCTGCGCGCACAGCTGCTGGCAATAGATGATATCATGCTGTTTCCTGTGAAAAGAAAGGAAGCTACAGCTTTTTTCAATCTTATAAACACACTGCATGAGAAGACATCCATCATCATTACAACCAACAAGGCACCTACAGAATGTGTAGAAACATTAAATGATGAAATCCTTGCCAATGCTCTGCTTGACCGATTGCTTTATCGATGTAAAGTCATCAAGTTTTACCGACAGTAGCTACCGGTTAGAAAACAGGCAGACTATTTTAAGACTACAACAGGAACGAGAAACGAACTTGTAAAGCCTTAGTTACTGGTGTATTCAGTGGCATATTTAACTTTTCTAAAAAAAGACACAAGAAAATTTGCAAATTACAGTTGTAGCATCCCTCGACACGGTAGATCTCGTTTACAATGAAATGGAACACCCC
>OGLF01000349.1_pt1 | contig 30420 bp, 29 predicted proteins | sample 1572701 | NCBI WGS metagenome assembly OGLF01 (sample SAMEA2581910, study PRJEB24529) | metagenome | biome: Human gut stool | place: China | collected 2011 | reverse complement strand
TACAGAAGTCAGAGAGGTCTTGGAGGTTAATAAAGCTGAACGACATATAAGAGGCGGCCAGGCAACAAAGCAAAAATACTTATCCGAGAAAAAACAATAAAACTAAAATTTTAAGCGGTTTTTATACCGCTTATATTTTTGTTTTTTTTTAACGTATAATATGTTATACTATCATAAGACCAATTAAAGGATGTGCATATCTTTGAGAAAGCTTGATCTTGTGATTCCTTGCTTTAACGAGCAGGAGTCTTTACCTCTTTTTTTTGAAGCGGTAAAAGATGTCAAAGATAAAATGAACGATGTTTCGGTAAGGTTTATTTTTGTTAACGACGGCAGCCGCGATAATACACTCGGTTTACTGCGTGATTATGCGGAAAAATATGATTATGTAAAATATATTTCTTTTTCGCGCAATTTTGGCAAAGAAGCCGCCATGCTTGCCGGTATGAAGATGTCGGACGCAGAATATGTCGGAATTTTGGACGCCGATTTGCAGCACTCACCGAATTTGATTCCGGATATGATGAATGTGCTTATTAACGAAGATTACGATATAGCTGCCGCAAGGCGCATAGACAGAAAAGGCGAGGCAAAGCTTAAAAGTGTTTTCTCAAAGCAGTTTTATAAACTTATAAATAAAATTTCGGACACGGGTATTGAGGACGGCGCGCAGGATTTCAGAATAATGAAGCGTAAGGTCGTCGATGCAATAATTTCTATGCCGGAATATAACAGATTTTCCAAAGGGATATTCAGTTGGGTAGGATTTAAGACGAAATGGTTTGAACATGAGAACAACAGCCGCGTGGCAGGTGAGACGAAATGGTCATTTTGGAAATTGCTGCGATACGCGCTTGACGGTATTATAGGATTTTCGACTGCACCCTTAAAGATTTCGCTGTATATAGGGTCTGCATTCAGCTTGATCGGAATAGTTTATGCGATTTATATTTTTATACGAACTTTAATCTATGGTTCTGACGTACCCGGGTATCCTTCATTGATATGTGCCGTGTTTGTTATAGGGGGCCTCATATTGCTGTCTCTCGGCGTAGCGGGCGAGTATATTTCTCGAATTTATCTTGAAGTGAAAAACCGCCCTATATATATTGTCGATGAAACTAACATCATTCCGAAATTTAATGAAAAAAATAAGTAAAAAGCCTTGTAAATATTGACTTTTTTAGATATAATCTAAATATTATGGCTTTAATAATTGTGCTCTGAAAGGGGAAAAAATAAAGTGGCAGATGAAAAAAATATGTTCGTAGATATGGAACATGAAGTCATGGATTTTTGGGAAAAGGAAAAGTGCTTTGAAAAGCTCCGCGAAAAAAATCGTGGTCACAAAATGTTCCGATTCCTTGACGGTCCTATAACAGCTAATAACCCTATGGGTATTCACCACGCTTGGGGCAGAAGTATAAAAGATATTTTTATTCGCTATCATGCAATGCAAGGATGTGATTGCCGTTACCAAAACGGATTTGACTCACAGGGACTGTGGGTTGAAGTTGAGGTTGAAAAAGCCCTTGGTTTTAAGACTAAAAAGGATATTGAAAACTACGGTATGGACAAGTTTACAAAAGCTTGTAAAGACCGTGTCAAGCATTTTTCGGGGATTATTACCGAACAGTCCAAACGACTCGGCCAATGGATGGATTGGGACCATTCCTACTATACTAACACCGATGAAAATATAGGCGGTATTTGGTATTTTCTTAAAAAATGTGATGAGCACGGATGGATTCAGCGTGAATATAAGCCTATGCCTTGGTGTCCTAGATGCGGAACATCGCTATCCGAGCACGAAATGACAGGCTCATACAAAATGATGACGCACAATTCGGTATATTTTAAACTCCCGATTAAAGAAATACCGTCCAAAATGCTTGTTTGGACAACAACTCCATGGACGCTTTCTTCTAATGTTGCGCTTGCAGTCAATCCCGAAATTGATTATGTTGAAGTAAAGGTTAAAAGCGATGAAAAAACTCTGATTCTCGCTAAGAATGCAATAGGTCATCTCGGCGACGATAAAGTCGAAGTGCTTCGTGCGTTTAAGGGATCTGAGCTTGTAGGCTATCATTATGAAACATGCTTCCCGGATATTCCCGCCCAAAGCGGTATTGACCATAAAATCGTTGCTTGGGAGGACGTTGCCGCAGACGAAGGTACCGGCATAGTGCATATAGCTCCTGGTTGCGGCGTCGAAGACTTTGAGCTTGGTGAAAAACTCGGTCTCGCAAAAGTAATGCCCATTGATGATATGGGTATATATCTTGACGGCTTCGGCTGGATGACCGGAAAAGACAGCCATACCGTTGCAGATGAGGTGTTTGAGCACCTTAAAGCTGATGATAAGCTCTATAAGGTTGAACCGCATGAGCATAGTTATCCCGTATGCTGGAGATGTAAATCGGAGGTTGTGTTCAGACTTGTACCGGCTTGGTACATCAGAACAGATGAATTACGTCCGAAGCTTATTGAAGCCGCCAATACCGTTAAGTGGGAGCCTGCATCAAACGGCAAACGTATGAACGATTGGTTAAATAATATGGGAGACTGGAACATATCCCGTAAGCGTTATTACGGTATGCCGCTTCCGTTTTATCCTTGCGATTGCGGTCATGTAACCGTTGTAGGTTCTAAGGAAGAGCTTCGTTCTCTTGCGGTTGACCCTAAACTTGTTGATGAACTGCCCGAGCTTCACAGACCTTGGGTGGATAAGATTAAAATTAAATGCCCGCATTGCGGCAAAGAGGTTTCGCGTATATCTGAAATCGGTGATGTTTGGCTTGATGCCGGCATTGTTCCTTACTCAACATTCGGCTATTTCCGTGATAAGGAAGAATGGAAAAAGAACTTCCCTGCAGAGTGGGTTACTGAAATGCACGAGCAGGTTAGACTTTGGTTTTATTCACAGCTCTTTATGAGTGTTGTGCTTGAGGGTAAAGCTCCTTATGAGAGAGTTCTCACTAATAGTGCTGTAATAGCCGAAGACGGCAGAAAGTTCTCGAAAACCGGATTTATGATTAAATTCGATGAGGCGGCTGAAAAAATAGGTGCTGACACAGTCCGCTATTTATATGCAGGTGCTCCTGTGTCAAACGATGTTCGTTTTGGTTATAATCTCGGCGATGAGGCGAGAAGAAAGCTTCTTTCATATTGGAATATTTTTACGTTTTTTGAGACATATGCAAAAATCGATAAGCCTAATTTTGAAAATTACACACCGGACAAGTCTGCGATGACTCCTACGGATATATGGCTTGTTGTTCGTACCAATGAATTCCTGAAAAAAGCTAAAGCGCTTTATGATGACTATAAAGTTTATATGCTTGTAAAAGAATTTGAGGTATTTGTTGACGATATATCAAATTGGTATATAAGGACAAATCGTCGTCGCTTCTGGAAAACCGGCGATGAAAAAGATAAGATGACTGCTTATTGGGTGCTTTATTATGCACTTAATACTGCAACTCTTGTTATGTCACCTGTTATTCCGTTTATGACAGAGCATATTTGGCAGAACTTTACGAGAAAAGTTATGCCTTCGTCACCGATCTCCGTACATCTCTGCGATTGGCCGAAGCCGATAGAGGGATTTGAGGATGACGGAATTGTTGAAAAAACGGCTGTCTCAAGAGAGATAATAGCTACCGCAATGAGACTTCGCAATGAGCAGCAGCTCAAGGTTCGCCAGCCTCTTTCAACACTTTATGTTTGTTGTGACAGCGAAACGGCAAATAAAATAGGTGTATTTGAAAAGATAATACTTGATGAGCTTAACATTAAGAATATTAAATATATTGATGATGTTAATGTTCTTGAGGATAAATATCTGACTGTAAACTTTAAGGTAGCCGGTGCTGTTCTTAAGCAGAATGTTAACAAGATGAAGCAAACCCTTGAAACACTTTCAAAGGATGTTATGACGAAACTTGTTTCTGCAGTTGAACAGGGAGATGAAGTTTCCGTTCCCGGTTGGGACGATAAATTTGCCGCTGATATATTCAGTGTCCAGACAAAAACTAAAGAGGGTATTGTATCTGCCGAGCTTCAGAATGATAAGGGCGTTGTGGCGTTGGATACCGTGCTTACCGACGAACTCATTAAAGAGGGCTTGGTACGTGATACGGTAAGACAGTGTCAGCTTATAAGAAAAGAAGCAGGGTATGAGGTAGAGCAGAGAGTTAAAATGGCAATTGAGTCTCTTGACACAGCCGTTATTGGTGCTCTCAAAGAAAAGACCGAATACATTAAGTCGGAGCTTCTTGCCGATGAACTTGTCCTCGGCGGAACTCTTTCTGACGCGGATCTTACCAAAGAAGTTGAGATAGGCGACGGTAAAGTCAAATTAGCGGTCGCAAAAGCATAATCGGAGGTTTTATTTATGACAGAAATCAATAAAGATATGACAATCGGCGACATTCTTGATGCCGAGAGAGATACAGCTCCTTTTTTCCTTGAAATGGGTATGCATTGCTTGGGTTGCCCGGCTTCGCGCGGCGAAACAGTAGAGCAGGCTTGTATGGTTCACGGTGTTGACCCGGACGTGCTTGTTGAGAATATCAACGAATTTTTAAAAGGAAAAAATAACTGACTTAAAAAGGCTGTGCTCAAAACACAGCCTTTAAATTACGGTAATTATGATTAACTTAACTCCTCGTTTGCTGAAAACAGCAGAATTGATTACTCCGTGCAAAAAGCTTGCCGACATCGGAACCGATCACGCATACATACCGGTCTACGCATTACAAAATGATCTTGCTGAAACTGTTGTGGCCTCTGATATAAACGAAGGACCGTTAAATAATGCGGCAAAAACCGTTAAACAATACGGTTTTGAAGATAGAGTGGTTTTACGGCTTTCCGACGGACTTGAAAATATTGAAGAAACCGAAGCCGACGCCGTTGTTATAGCGGGTATGGGCGGTGAGCTTATAGCTAAAATAATCGGTGACGCACCATGGCTTAAAAATAATAAACAGATTATTATGCAGCCAATGACTCATTTTGAAGATTTGAGGGCTTTTTTGTGCGATAACGGTTATAAAATTACAAAGGAAACGGTTGTAAGAGAAGGTAAAAGACTGTATCTAGCGCTGTCAGCCGAATATACCGAAGAAGAGGCTGATTTTGGCGAGTGGTACTTCTATGTCGGAAATCTGATTTACAGCAATAATCCGGATGAAATTGAATTTTGTAATAGAATTGTAAACAGGCTTGAAAAAAAGTATACGGCGCTTATAAATTCCGGTTATGATGCAAACAAAATTGGCAAAATTTTGGAGGAAATTAAATATGAGCAGGCTAAGCGAAATATATGATTATATTGACAGTTTTGCACCGTTTTCTTTACAACTTGAATGGGATAACAGCGGTATTTTGGTAAATTGCGGTGACTGTGTTATTTCAAAGGCTTTGGTTACGCTTGATATTACTGCAGAAGTTTTGAATGAAGCGATTGACGGAAAGTATGACCTTATTGTTTCCCACCATCCGGTAATTTTCGGTTCTTTGTCTGCACTTACAGAAAAAACACCGGCAGCAATTTGCTTTAAAAACGGTATATCTGTTATTTCCGCCCACACTAACTACGATTTATCGCCTATTGGTGTAAATAAGGTTCTGGCACAAAAACTTAATTTGCATAATGTTGTTTCAAGTAATGACAGCTGCTTTATGATAGGTGAGCTTGATAATCCGATGGCCTCGGATTTGTTCTCGGAATATGTGAGCAAATGTCTTTCGGCGCACCTTAGATATAATGACTGTACAAAAGAAATAAAGACTGTTGCGGTTTGCGGCGGTGCAGGCTCGGATTTTGCATCGGACGCAAAAAAAGCCGGCGCTGATGCACTTGTTACGGGTGACGGAAAATATCATGAGTTTCTGGATGCGACCGATAAAGAAATATTACTTGTTTCTGCCGGGCATTATGAGACTGAGTTTCCGGCTGTAGTGAGCTTGTGTAAATTGCTTGAGGATAAGTTTAAAGATATACAATTTGAAGTTGCGGAACAAAAAACTCCGATTAAGAATATTTGAGGATATATCATTATGGCTCTTGACGGTATTACATTACATTTTATTAAAGACGAATTAGCCGAAAAGTTAATAGGAGCGAGAGTTGAACGGGTCAATCAGCCGTCAAGGCTTGAATTGGTCTTTAATATGCGAACAAGAAACGGTGCATATAAACTGCTTATGTCGGCAGAACCGAGCTCGGCAAGGGTGCATTTGACCTCTCATTCGCTTGAAAACCCGCAAAAACCGCCAATGCTTTGTATGCTTTTTAGAAAAAAACTTACAGGAGCAATTCTCCGAAACATTCGTCAATCGGGCCTTGACAGAATACTGTTTTTTGATTTTGACGCAGTTAACGAAATAGGAGATAAGGTTAATCTCTCGGTTTGCGTCGAGATAATGGCTCAACACAGTAATATTATACTTATAGGCAATGACAGGAAAATAATCGATGCGGTAAAAAGGGTTGACGAAAATAAATCATCCGTCAGAGAAATATTGCCTTCCGTAACATATGTGTTGCCGCCGCAACAGAAAAAATGCAATATTCTCAAGGACGAAGTTGAAGATATTTGTACTTCGGTACTGTTGAATTCTCATTTGAAAATGAGCAAGTCTTTGTTGTTTTCAATTGAGGGTTCGTCGCCTCTTATGTGTCGTGAAATTGCGTACGAAGCTTTTGAAGAAGATCTTGCGGTTTCGGAGTGCGACAGCGATATACTCAAAAAAGCTGTATCCGAATTAAAGGTATATTTGGAGAGCGATAAAGTCGGTGTTACCGTATTGTTTGATGTTGACGGTAAACCATATGATTTTTCGATAATTGATATCAAGCAATACGGTAGGCTCTTTAGCAAAAAGACTTTTGCGTCGGCCTCGGAAGCTCTTGATGTTTTTTATTATGAACGAGACCTTGCGTTGCGTATGAAGGTGAAGGCTAGGGATATAATAAAAATTCTGAATAATACGACAGAACGCCTTGTCCGTAAAATAGCTAACCAAAGGGCGGAATTGCAAAAGTGTGATGATAAAGACACGTTGAAAACATATGCAGAGCTTATAAGTGCTAACCAATATAAATTAAGCTCCGGCTGTTCGTATTATGAGGTTGAAAATTATTATGACAACAATCGTCTTGTTAAAATACCTGTAAATCCGGCTTTATCTCCCGCAAAAAACTCACAGAAATACTACAAGGATTATAAAAAAGCGCATACTGCAGAAAAAATGCTCGCCGATTTAATTGAATCCGGGGAACAGGAATTATCTTATATTGACTCGGTAAAAGACAGCCTTATGCGTGCCGAAACAGAGAGTGAAATTGCAAGTATACGAAATGAGCTTGTTTTAGGCGGTTTTATAAAGAAGCATAAAATCGCAAAGCAAAAACAGCCTCGAGAACTTCCTCCGCTTGAATATGTAACAAGTGAGGGCTTCAGGGTTCTTGTCGGTAGGAATAATTTGCAAAACGATAAACTTACATTTAAAACAGCCAAAAATTATGATATGTGGTTTCACACCAAAGGTGTTCCGGGTTCACATACAATACTTGTTTCCGATAAACGTGAATTTACAGACCTTGCAATTTCGGAGGCTGCTATTATAGCGGCTTGTAATAGTTCTGCAAAGGAAAATACTAAGGTACCGGTTGATTATACATTAGTAAAAAATGTTAAAAAGCCGTCGGGAGCACTACCCGGTAAAGTCGTGTATTACACAAACAATATGATTTACGTCATTGCAGATAAAACAAAGATTACAGAAAAAAAGTCCGGCTGAGCCGGACTTTTAGTTTTATGCTCTTTTTTCGCCGTTATCGGATGATAGAATTTCATTTTGCTTGAATAGTAATGATATACACCATACTGCCGCCAACGCAACAAGAGTGTATATTATCCTGCTGATAACTGCATCTTGACCGCCGCATATCCATCCGACAATATCAAACTTGAAAAGTCCGATTGAACCCCAATTGATACCGCCGATGATAACAAGGATTAACGCAATTCTGTCTAACATCAGTTTTCAACTCCTTTAAATAGTTCATTGTTATTATGAACCAAAAAAAGAGTTTTATACAGTTTCTTAAATTCCGGCCGCTTGCTTCAACTCAACGGCTTTATCGGTCTTTTCCCACGGAAGATCGAGGTCGGTTCTGCCCATGTGACCATATGCAGCGAGCTGACGATAAATAGGTCTGCGTAAGTCGAGGCTGTCAATTATAGCCGCCGGACGCAAATCAAATGTTTCGGTGACAATTTCACTTAAAGTATCGTCGGAAATTATGCCTGTTCCGAATGTATCAATCATAACAGAAACAGGATGTGCTACGCCGATTGCGTAAGCAATTTGAATTTCACATTTTTTTGCAAGACCTGCCGCAACAATATTTTTGGCGACATATCGCGCAGCATAAGCAGCAGAACGATCTACTTTTGTGGGGTCCTTTCCGGAGAAGCAACCGCCGCCGTGACGACCGATACCGCCGTATGTGTCAACAATAATTTTTCTTCCTGTAAGACCGCTGTCACCTGCAGGGCCGCCTGTGACAAATCTGCCCGTAGGATTCACATAAATAATTGTATCGTCATCTAAAAGATTTTCGGGAACAATGGGCTTGATAACATATTTTACTATGTCACTTCTGATTTGATCAAGAGAGACATCAGCACTGTGCTGAGAGGAAATAACAATAGTGTCAACTCTTTTGGGCGCACCGCTTTCATCGTATTCAACGGTAACCTGCGTTTTGCCGTCCGGACGGAGATAGGGGAGTGTACCGTCTTTTCTGACGTTTGTAAGTTGCTTTGCAAGCTTATGTGAAAGTGAAATTGACAGCGGCATAAGCTCTTCGGTTTCGTCGCAGGCGTAACCAAACATCATACCCTGATCACCGGCACCGTGAAGATTATAACTGTCATCATACCCTTCTTTCAGCTCGTATGATTTATCTACGCCGAGAGCTATGTCCGGAGACTGCTTGTCAATAGCGATTTGAACCTTACAGGTATGTCCGTCAAAGCCTTTTTCAGGTGAGTCGTAGCCTATCTCACAAACAACATCTCTTGCAATTTTCTCAATATCGATTTTTGCCTTCGTGGTTATTTCACCCATAACCATTATTTGGTCGGTTATACAAGTTGTTTCGCAAGCAACTCTGCCGTCAGGATCTTGTGCGAGAATAGCATCAAGAACGGCATCGGATATATTATCGCATATTTTATCAGGATGTCCTTCTGTAACCGATTCTGATGTAAAAAGATGTTTCGCCATTTTTAAAATTACTCCTTTATGTTTAACAATCAAAAAAAGAACGCCCGTGCTAAATCCGCATAAGGCGTCCCATAGAACTCACCTTATCTCTCAGCACAAAATGCTGCGGGATTTAGCACCTTGCATCTAAGTGCAGGTTGCCGGGCTTCACAGGGCCGATCCCTCCGCCACTCTTTATAAGGATTGTTATTAATTTGATTATATTCTACTATTTTTGTCAACGTTTGTCAATAAAATCAACTCAAATATTCTTGCCTTTTAAAATAGGGGACAGCGGCTTATAAATAAGCGTTGCTATCAGAACATTTACAAGACCTTTAGCAAAAGTGAACGGTAAATTAAATATAAATAAAGCCTGCCAAAGATTTTTAATCGAAGGCAAAATAGAACTGTATGCAGCAATTATAACGTCCATCGGCATAAACTTGGTATAAATCGGATAAACAATATAATAGTTTGAAACCATACTGAATGCTGCCATTATTACGGCTCCGAGAAGTGCGCCGAGAACAGCACTTTTTTTGGTTTTCTTGTGCTTATAAATCAGTCCCGCGGGAAGCACGAATGCACATCCCAAAATAAAGTTGGATAGTTCACCGACTCCGCCGGTTTGTGTACTTAAAAGATTAATCAGATTTTTAATCAGACAAACAATAACACCGCTTAACGGGCCGTATGCAAACGCAGCAATCAGCGCCGGAAGCTCTGAAAAATCCATTTTGATAAAGCTCGGCATAAACGGAACATTAAAGCTCAGAAACATAAGGACGGTTGAAACAGCCGCTAAAATGGCTGTTACAGTCATTTTTCTGATTTGAAATCCCGACATTATTTTTTTCTTTTCATTTTTGTTGTTTGACATGGTATCAGACCTTTCATATTTTTGCTGAAATATGCTGCCAAACAAAATAAAAACCTCGCAGATATAACCTGCGAGGTGAAAGTGTAGCTTAAGTACATCTTCTTTCATCCGGACTGTACCGTCGGTTCGGGAGTTGCACCCGATCAGCCGAAGCTTGTGGACTTTTACCACCGGTGGGGAATTTCACCCCGCCTCGAAGACAGCAATATTTTGCATTAACATTATATGACGGTACAGATATATTGTCAATATGTCAATTTAAAAAGTCATACTCTTGTTTCAATTAAAATTACATTTCCGCATATTTTGAATTCTCCGCTATCGGCACTTATAAAATAACTGTCGCCTTTGCACAACGGAAATGTTTCGTTTTCGCAAATCAAAGAGCCGTTGCCATCGATAACGAGAATGGATACAAACGAATTGCTGTCGGCTACGGAGGAATAGCTTTTGTTTACGGTAATGTCTTTGACCGAGAACAGTTCGCACGAAGTAAGGTGTTTTTCGTCATAGCCATCTTTCTTAACAACAGGTGGCATTACACCGTTATTTTTCGGTGGTTCGCATTTTGTAACGTCGAGGGCTTTTTCGGTGTGTAGCTCTCTTGGCTTTCCGTCAGCTCCCAAACGGTTGTAATCGTATACGCGATATGTCGTATTGGAATTTTGCTGAATTTCCGCAAGAAGAATTCCTTTCCCGATTGCATGTAGTGTGCCGGATTCGATAAAGAAAAATTCACCCTTTTTAACCTTCACATGATTTACTACGTCTAAAAATGTATTGTTCTCAATGCGTTTTTTGAATTCTTCATTTGAAATTTTTTTCTTGAATCCGTATATCAGTTCAGCGCCTTCGTCACAATCAATCACATACCAGCATTCGGTTTTTCCGTATTCGCCTTCAACTCGAAGCGCATAATCATCATTTGGATGCACCTGTACGGATAAATTATCTTTAGCGTCAATCAGTTTTATGAGAATGGGGAAAAAGTCATATTTTTGTGCCTTTGTTCCGAGTATATCTTTTCCTGTTTCTTTAATGACTTCGGACAATGTTTTACCGTCAAATTTTCCGCCGTCAATAATATTTTCGCCGTCTTTATGACAAGACAGCATCCAGCCTTCAGCGATTTTTTTTAAGTCGCTTTTAAATCCGAAATCATCACGAAGTTTTGTTCCTCCCCAAATATAATCTTTGAACGCGGGTTTTAATTTGAGTATCATCATAAGACCTCCTTTATAGATATTTTATCAAAAAATGCTTGCAAATTCAATAATTTATATGATTCTGTTTGACAACGCCTTTTGATATCGATTTTGATAATACGAACATTTATTGACTTTTTTAATACATTCTGTTAATATGATGACATGCCGTTACAGTAAACAACGTTTAAAATACAACTGAACGGGAGTACAAGCCCCATGCGGTAAAATTTCACGGCTTGATAAAAAACGTGCGGCAAATTAAAAACTTTAAATTTACGCACGGATAATATCTATGATATTGTCCGTTTTTTATATTTTCGATACTTTACTTATTGCGGCAATAAAGTAATTCGGTTACCAAAAGGGGTTTGTATATTGTTCTCTATAATTAACTCTTTAGACACACCGTCATATATTTCTTTAATATTGTTTATAATCACCGCACTCACTATCTATTTAATAAAATACAGAACAAATAAACCAGGGCGAATAGTTATTGGTTGTGAAATAATTCCAATGATTATGTTGATTGTAACCAGACTTTTAGAAGAATATAGACCATACGATACTCTTTTATGTAAAATCAGCCGTATTGCAACATATGTATCCGGTGGAGTATTTTTTATTGTACTATTTGTTATGGCATATATTGCAAAGAAAAAGCGTTAAAGCGGCATTATTATCGGTGACGTGTACATTTAAATATTGCAATGGCAGGAGAAATGTTTTATGAAACGCAGAAGGGTTATATTTATTTTACCTATCGTTTCTTTGATTGTTTTAAGTCTCAATATATGCTCATTTGCCATGAATACGGGTTTTTCAACAAGCGAACCTGACGAAAAAAAGCAACAAGAAGGAACAGTTGGAAAAAAGGTCCGGTAAAAAGCCAAGAAAACAACCAAGGCCACACAGCCCAAGTAAAAAAGGTCATAGAAAGAAGTTTAATAAATAATGAGAAAATTATGGACGTCAAACAATTGGAATGAATATATTTGCGAAAAATCAAGACCCGGAATTCGACTGAAATTTGATAAGAATGTAGACCCTGAAGTGAAACGTGCATGTAAGCAATATGTTAATTGGCTACGCACGCAATACTACTTTCCAATTCGAGTGCCAATATATTTAAAATCCAGTTGTGAAATTATAAGCTGTGCCGGAGAGAAAGCCAGTGCTTCTTTTTTTGGCCCATTTGATATAAAGAACGAACCTTTTATCAGAGTTGCTGTTGGCGACTATTATGATTTGCTAAATAAGAGTGACAAAGATGATGCATTAGCTGTAATTCTTGTATCAATAACTCATGAATTAACTCATTATTTTCAATGGATAAAACATCATGATGAATGGTGTTATGCGGATGATATTTTGAATAATTATTACGAACGCCAAGCATTATATTACGCAAATGTTATTGTTTATAGCGATTATGCTAATATCGTTGATCACCCTTAACGAATAAAATAACAGAAAAATTAACACGGGGGCGGTTCTGTGTGACGAAAGATAGGAAAGGAAATGTTGGCATTATTGTATCGGCTAATACCGGAGGAGGAACACCATCTGCCTCACTTTCTAAATATAAAAGCAAAACTAACGCCCCGACAATTTATCATCAAAAAGGGACTTCGGCACAAATTGGTGGTAGTATGATATAGGAGCATCTTCAGGGCTGGAATATGTAGTCTTTTCCGATTCAACAACTAATGATGTTTATCAAGGGACAACTATTTCTACCGGTTTTGGCGTTTCATGCATTCCGGCAGAAATACATGGAGAGATAGGTTATTCGTGGGTGTATGGATTTGATATTTACGATGAAATGAATAATATTTACAATAGGATAATGGAATGGTGATGAATGTGAAGAATACTAAACTTATTTTTTGCTTCGTATTATTTGGTTTCCTAACTGTTCTTTCAGTCTTTCTTGGCGCTTTTCACACTTTTTCTTTTTGCGGATTTGCCCTTGACAGTCAAAAATTATTATACGTAGGAAGAGATAATGCAATAGAGGTTTATAGCGGAACAGAGAAGATTTTAGAGATAAATCCTCAAACTTCGCGGTCATATGCTTTTACTGTAACCGATGATACCATTGTATTATCTACGGCAGAATTCGTGTATGAAATTGATTTAAAAGGTAATGTAATTAAAAAAAGTGAAGATGTTAATTCAAAAACATATACCGATATAGAGAAGTCAAAAAAACATTTCGTGACATCTGACAATGAATATTTTTTAAAAAATAATTTCGGGCGATATAAAATTATTGATAAAAACAAAAATGTTTTATATGAAACCTCTGCCAAAGAATTTACAGTTAAATTATTATTTGTCGTGTCTGTTTTTATAGAATTATTGCTTATATGTATTTTTCTTAAAAGCAACGATGTATTTAAAACGGCAGAAAGCAAGTTTAATAATTTGTAAACTATATCGGCACAATCGAGCAGTTCGAAGAACTGTTTGACGGTAAAATAGTGAGATAACAGTCAAACTAAAAACTGATACAGGCGCAAAAACACCAATTCACATATATACTAATTGAGAGGGGTTGTAAAAATGTATAGCTTTATCAGACTGCTAATCGGATGTATATTTTTAATATGTTCTTTCGTGTTGATAAAAAGGTCAAAAACCGTTCATAAAAAAGCCCTGTATATTGTTTTTTTATGTTTGTCGGGAATATTGCCGACGGTTTTATCGTTTATACCGTTTGAAAACAGTTTTATAACATTTAAATCTCTCGACTCGGCTTATCATTATGTTTACGGCAAATCCGACATGAAACTTGTTGTAGAAGGAGACGATTGCGATTTTGTTGTCGGCAGCCAAAAAGACAAGGACAAGGTAACGTATGCATTTATGCCCAAAACCGCTGACGGATGGAAAGCAAGTAAAAATATCAATGCCAAAAGAATAATTGTACAAAATTATGATTTCTGTTTATTAGATGTTTACCAGAGCAAAGGCACAAAAGATTATTTTATAACTATCCTTAATAAAACCGACAAAGACTTGATTATTTCCGATAAGTACAATAGCGAATTTGAACCTCTTATAAGTGGCGAAGATTCTCTCGGACAGACGTATACTACTTACTATGCTCATATTCCCAACTTCGATTCGTCATACAGCTTAACTGTAAACGGTACTGAAATAGTATTGCAAAAGCCATAGTTTGACAACGTTTTTAAACCTTGTTACGTGTCGGGGCATTTTAGATATATATTAACTATATTTGTGCTGATACGTAACACCTTTATTAACCAGAGTAAGCAAAACCGTAAACGGCGTAAAGACTGAATATTTCTATAACGGAAGCTCGTGCAATGGAGCAGATTCTAATTTTTGCATATACACTTGATATACACTTGATAATTTACTCAATGCTAGAAGAGAAATTGCAGTGGGAAATGTTGCTGGTTTTACAGGTAGAATTGATAATGTTATTAGCATCTTTGAAGGTGTTGCAGAAGATGAGTTATTAAATTTGATGGGGCGGTGATAAAATGGGTACTTGGGGCACCGGCCTGTATTCAAATGATTCTGCTTGCGATATTCGCGGCGATTATATAGACAAACTAAAGCGCGGGAAAACAAACGATGAGGCAACACAAGAACTGATTAACAGCAACCGTGATATTATGGGAGATGTTGAGGAAGAACCGTTGTTTTGGTTTGCCTTAGCAGACACGCAATGGAATTACGGAAGACTGCTTCCGAAGGTAAAAGAAAAAGCGTTGTATTTTCTTTCACAAAACAAAGAATTGCAGCGATGGAAAGAATCCGGTGAAAGGCAGCTGACTTCGTGGATAAAAACTCTTAATACGCTGAAAGAAAAACTTGAGTCACCTCAACCCCCTGAAAAAAAGGTATACAAATATAGACTTTACCGGTGCAAATGGCAACTCGGAGATGTTTATGCATACTGTTTTTCCGGCAATTACAGCAAAGAAAAAGGTTTCTATGAGAAATATACCGTTTTCAGGAAAGTATCAGAGTATTCTTGGTGGCCCGGACACATTGTTCCTGTTGTTCAGGTTTACAAATGGATTGGCGACAATGTTCCGTCTTTAGATAAATTGTCAAGCTTTGGTATACTTCCAACCTCATACGACTTGGATTTATCCCCCGAAGAATCGCCTGATGGAATTTTACTGATTTCGGAATCTGACAAGGCTATTCCGAAAGACAATCTTATGTTCCTCGGAAATCTTCCCGGAAACGATTTAATTCCTTTCCGTGGCCATGATTATTGGCTGAATTATATCCCGGTTGGGTGGGAAACAAGCAAATACAACGAAAAATTTGAGCATTACGTGATTGATATGTATCTTGCTTGTTGTAACAACAAATAGCGAAGTTTTTAGCACAGTCAAACGGAACAAAGAGTTATTGGGCAGTATATAATGCTGAAATAATCAAGCAGAAAAACATAAAATGACAGTTTCGGTATAGTGTCCTGCGATTTTTGTTACGTGTCGGGACATTTTAGATATATATTAACTATATTTGTGCTGATACGTAACACATACTTTAACGGTCAGGCTGTGACCTATGACGAAATCGGCAATCCCATCACTTTCGGCAGCAAGTCGTTTGTGCGATTGGAATTGTTGTTGTAGCTACAGATGATGTTACAGGAATCGGTGTTATTGACGATTTCTTGTTTGGACCGTTAGGTGCCGGTGTTGGAGAGGGCTTGATTCTGATATTTGGTTAGTTTGAGAAAGGAAACATTTATGTGGGAGACAATTCACACCAACGACGAAATATTGAAGTTTATGGAGAGTGTATGCCATTTTCACGATAGTTGTATAAAAGAGATAAGTTATATAAGTGGAGCATATGTTAGTGAAAACCTTTCAATGCATCCATTGAATGTTCGTAGGGTTTTGCGAGTTGTAATTCAACGACAATACGAAAAGGACTCTATGATAGAGATGGAATTTCAAGGATTAAAACACTTGAAACTTTTTCCGGTTGATGAAAGTTATACCTGCGAAATATTAGATTCTACAATGATTATGAAAGACGGAAACTTTTACTGGTGTGACTGTGGTAATGTGTCAGAATCTGATTTAGATGATTATGCGGGTACTTTGATTTGTGCTTCAGGGTTTAGATGGCGTTCTATCGAGAATCATATGGGGGATAAGGCGTTCTATCATTCTGACGTATAAGGGCGAATGAGCATACACCATACCAGCAAGCATCTTCTTTTGGGGATATTGTTGCTGCCGCGGGCGTTGCACTGTTAACTGTAGGTGCAACAATGGAAGATTGGATAAATGCAGGTTCCGGTTCGATTTGGACACAAGCGGTTAAATCGGTTGTCGTTAAATGGGATGGAGGCTATTAAAATGGTAGATATTACAGAAATTATGGATATGCTCGATTGGCATATGCCCTCTGAAATTCAATCCAAAGGAATATCCTTAGCAAGAAACACGGAAACAATTATTCCATTTATACAACCGTTAACACCAAAGCATAATAAAAATGTATGGGGAAATTGTGCTGTTATCATTTCGGAAAGAAGCGACGAAGAAATCAAGCCTCACTTACCTGAAATGTTAGAATGGTTGCAAGACATGAATTGGCCGGGGGCTTTTTGCATCTTGAATAGGTTGCAAAAATACTCAGATGAAAATTCTCTCTGTAATGCAATAAATGTTGGCATTAAAAAAGCAAAAAAGTGTAGGGATGAGGTTTGGGAAAGCAACTTGCGTTTGCTTCTGCACAAACAGTAAAGGCAATCCTAATGAGTAAAGAGTTTATACCAGCAAGCATCGCCTTTTGGGGCAAAAGGCAACTGCTGGGATAATTCCGAGTTTCTAAAGATTCCGGCAGTACTCCTGACAAGTTTTGCCTTTGCGGTATCACAAAGGCGACGTCTTTCGGTTTCATTTATAACGGCGAAGAATATTACTACATAAAGAATGTTCAAAACGATATAGTCGCAATAGCCGATAAAAAGGGCACCGTATTACTACGATGCTTGGGGTAATGTAACCCAAATAACCGGCACGGTAGCCTTGAATGGAATGGGCGACGGGGCATTGTCAGGTGCCGTTACTGGCGCAATAACAGGCGCTGCCGGTAGTGCGGTAAAAGTCTCACAAGCAGCGAAAGCGTGGAATAGTGGCACCTTTAAATCAGGGTATCAATCAATGAAATACCACTACAATAAGCACGTAGCAAGCGAAGGATTGACAAAGGAAAATAATGTGCTCGAATATACACGAGATGCAGTAAGCTTTGCCAATCGAAATTCTTCGGTATTGAAGTATACCTACAACTACAAATATGGAAATGCATCTTGAAATTTTACTTATTTGACCGGACAGGGCGGAATGCTTACATCGACTGGTAAAATTTTAATGTTTTGGTATAGGTGAATCTAATGAAAAACAAACAACACGAGTACATTTTGAAAGCGTTCATAAACTCAAGGATTCCTATGGTGATTCGTAGAAATTCTCCAGAACTTATTGCTATTGATTCTGTTGTAGGGGGGTATTGCTCTCAATTGATACATCGAGCAAAATTCATTGAACTCCCATCGAGTGAAATTATTTCTAAAACCGAAAAAACTGCTTTTTCAGAATTGATAAATCAATCAACAGGAATGGAAAAAGATGAATTAGTGGTGTACTATCGACTTGCAATACTTGTGGAATCTATATTGATTCAATATCGCAAATAACATATGCCCGCAAGCAACGCCTTTTGCCACCAACAGGCAACCGCTGGGATGATTCCAAGTTTCTAAAGATTTTGGCAGTACTCCTGACAAGTTTTGCCTTTGTGGTATCCGAGCGGCGATGCTTGCCGGTGGACAGCATCCTGTTTCAGTAGGTAACCGCCTGAAAAGGCACAATCCCGGAGGGAAACCCCTTCCCTCCGGGTACATAACAGAACCCATCCGAGATGGGCTATTACCACCTCAAATCACGTTATTATTCTCCTGAAGTCGGCAGGTTCTTGAACGTGGACGGTTACGTGCAAACCGGACAGGGATTGTTAGACAAAATATGTTTGAATATTGTGGCAACATTCCTGTAAACAGGAGAGACAATAACGGTAATGCTTGGGAAGATGTAAAGAAATGGTTTTCAAAAAGGTGGAACGCATTTAAGAATTTTGTAGGTAATACATTTGGAAACGAGAAAACAAGTGTTTTTATTGAGGATTCCACACCAGCTGTAGATATTTCTAATTTAATACCGGCTTCTATGACTGTTGGTAACCGTATAAGCACTCAAAAAAAGCCTTTCTCAAAATCTAAACCTATTATGACTTACGGACAAGTTCGAGGCGATTTCATTTTTGCCTCTTCGTGTGGTGTAAAAATAAACTTTAAAAACCAATATTATGATTTAAGTTTAGGACTCGATAACATAGGATTTTCAAAAAGCACATATTTTTCTGACAATTCCTATAGCTCTAAAGGAATTAAAATGGATTTATCGAGAATGCAAGTTGGTATTGAGGCTTCAACTACAGGGATATCTTGGAGCGCAGATAACCAAATTGAAAATACTGATTATATTTACTATAATATAAGTCTGGTTTGGCCGTATGCAGCCGTAGGCGCATTGATTGGAGCAACAAGTATTCCTGAATATTGTGGTTCTTCTCAATTACAACCACTACCAACTTCTTAATTAATTAAAAAAGTGGTGTCATTATGTTTTATATAATAAGACTTGTTATAGCGTGTATTGCTGTTTTGCTTGCATTGCTTTTTACAAAACGTACTAAAAATAGAAAACGCATTGTTGCTATTGTACTTGTTATGGTTGCGGTTTTATATCAGCTTTCTGTTGTTTTTCCGATTGAACAAATACATAAATACGATAATGTTGAAGAGGTATTTGATTATATGTATTCTGGAAATATCGATTTTATAGAATACGGTCAGGATTCGGCATTTGTTTCATTCAGGCTGAAATCCTCTCCCAATAGGTTTAGGTCTGCAGTGATTTTGAAAAAGGACGGAAAATATATAGTCGGATTTCCCAAAAAGAACCAACGTATTTACTATTGTTCAGGTTCAGGGGTTAGTGTAAGCTTTTACCACCTAAAAGATACTAACGATTATTATTTGACTATTTTCGGCAGTGTTGCTCCTGATAGTGTGTCGGATTCTGAAAATCACAAATTTAATTTTGCCAACGGCAACATATCAAGCACAACTACAGTTTATATTAAAGACATCAGTAATTATAGCTTGACTTATACCGGATTGGAGCACGAATACACGATTTCAGCTTATATGGAAAATGAAAAATTATGCTTTAATGTGACAGGCGATATTAATAACAGCTCGGAATACTTAAATAATATATAAAATATAAAGCAACATAGTGGACGTTTTTGTTTGCAGAAAGGAGTTAGGCTCATATATAGTTAAATAAAAGTGCCGTGGTATTCGAGCGGCGGTGCTTGCCGGTACATAGCGCTTTTTTCGGCCTAGTAACATTCTGAAAAATCATACCCACCACGGAGGGGACACCCCCTCCGGGTACATAACAGAACCCATCCGAGACGGGTTATTACTACCTCTAATCAAGGTACTACAACCCTGAATTGTGCAGGTTTATAAATGCTGATAGTGTTGATGTACTTGATGAAGACCAAAATAATGTTCTTGAGAATAATTTATTTGCATATTGCCTTAATAATCCTGTAAATATGGTTGATTATGATGGAAATAGCGCAATAGCTATAGCAGGAGGTTATGGTTTATATGTATGGGCGTTTGCCGGGGCAAATGCATGGAATATTATTGGTCAAGTAGTACTTGTTGGAATGGCTGTTGTAACTATTGTATTAGCAATAAAAATAGTTTACGATAAAACATCTGGGAAAAAAACTACTAAAAATGGTTCACAGTCTGCCGGACACAGGACTACTAGAAATGGTTCAAAGAGAAAAACTAATGACAAACATACAAGACCAAGACCGGGGCGTCAAAGTGAAAAGAAAAAGATGAAACCGTCTTGGAAAAGAAGGAGGTAAAATAATATGGATATTATAAACAGCATAAAATTTTGTCGAGACAAGCGAAAGGTTGCAAACGTATACCTCGATAAAGAGGACACATGCCATCATCTGACGGGATATATTACCGCCTGTAATGATGACGAGGTGCTGATAGCTCACATTAACACACGTGGCGAATACGACGGATTTGTATATGAATATGCAAGCAATGTTTATCGTGTCGATTATGACGGAGAGTATGAAAATAAAATCGGGACGCTGTATAAATTAAAACATCAAAGTCACCCGCAATTTGAACCTGATGAAGAAAACATTCTCTTTTCATTGCTGAAATTTGCCGAAAACAGCAAACTTTTGGTTTCGTTGGAGGATGAAGAGAACAGCGTAACCGGTTTTTTGAAAAGCTTTTCCGACAACCAAATTGAGCTTGAAACCGTAAATGAATACGGTAAATACAGCGGTGTTACCGTAATTGATTTGGAAATGGTTGAAACCATTTCCGTTGACACCGATTACGAGCAAGACGTCAAATTGTTGGCAGATAATAATACAGAGAACGGTTCTGGGTGTTGAAAGCCGTGCGAAACAGTTGAAGTGTGTATATTTTATTTTATAATACACCGACTTGTCTCAAACGAACCCTCTGCGGTACAGAAGCTACTATTACGACAGCGAGACAGGGCTTTATTATGTATCCAGCCGTTATTACGTTCCTGAGATCGGTCGGTGGATTAATGCAGACAATCAGCTAACAACCGGTAGCGATATGACCGGTATGAACCTGTTTGCCTATTGTGGAAACAACCCTGTGAACAGAATTGACCCTACCGGCGAAGCGTGGTGGCATTGGGCGCTTGGCGCGGCAATTGTTGCGGCATGTGCGGTAGCAACAGTTGTCACTGCGGGAGGATTTGCGGCAGCAGCAGGTGCAGTTGCAGCCGTTGGAAGCGGAATGGCCGCTGCAACAACAGCGTCTACTATAGCCGCCGGAGCATTTATTGGATCAGCAACAGTTTACGGAATGGCGGTAGCAACGGCTGCTTCTACATCCAGATCAGTAAAATAGTTTAATTCAAAGGGCAATTGGGGAACTGTTGCGGCAACCGCAGGCGGTGCTATTTTAGGTGGGGGAAGTGCGTATGTATCTACAAAGGGTTCTTCAACTTCGCCCAAAACAAATCAACCAATATCACGAGGTTCAACAGGTAGAACACAACCGGTTAATTTAAGAGAACAACTTGCAATGGAACAAGTAAAGTCAAATCCGTCAGCGGGTCATCGACTGGATATAGCTATGAACGATCCCCGTTGGCCAGCTTCTGAAGGGTGGGTTAAGATGCAGCAAATTGTTCCTACATCACAAGGCAATATCAATATTCATTATGTTTATAACCAGACATTAAAAATATTTGATGATTTTAAATTTAAATAAATATGGAGGAGCAAATGACGGATTATATTTTAATAGAAAAGATTTGGCAGGATATTTTTTGCTATCAGGTTAAAATCACCTGTGCGTCTAGTCATGTTGTAGCTACAAATGATATATATATATCAGATGATAGCATTGATACATTATTTAATGGCTTAAATGATTTTATTAAAGGTAAAACAAAAGAATTTTTTTGGGAAAATGGTAAAAAAGGAGATGATTCCACCGCATGCATAACATTTGAATTTATACACAAAGATAAGTTGGGACATATTTTGATAGAAGTATATATGGAATTGGATGATGGTGGGAATTACAGTAGTCACAACTGTTGCTTTTATCTCAATACGGAGATAGGATTACTGGAAAAGTTTTGCCAAAAACTTCCAACACTTAAGCGAGAATTATTAGGGATAGAAGTGGTTTTAAATAACAACGACTAATTTTTAGTCTACTGTTAAAGCCTATTTCATCTGGACAAGCATCACCTTTTGGGGACAAAAGGCAAATTGTTGGGAGAATCCCAAACCCTTAAAGGTTTTAGGAATAGTCCTGACAAATGCCGTGGTATCCGAGCGGCGATGCTTGCCGGTGGACAGCATCCTGTTTCAGTAGGTAACCGCCTGAAAAGGCACAATCCCGGAGGGAAACCCCTTCCCTCCGGGTACATAACAGAATCCGGTCGAGACGGGTTATTACCACCTCAAATCACGCTATTATTCTCCCGAAGTCGGCAGGTTCTTGAATGCGGACGGAATTATAAACGCAAATAACGATGTATTGGGAAATAATTTATTTGTGTATTGTTCAAACAACCCAATAAGTTTCTGTGACCCAATCGGTTGTTACATGATTTCCATTCCCGCCGAAGGAACCGGTCCTTTTGAAATAATAACCGACCCCGGGGAACCTGACCCTAATCTTGATGGCAGTAGGGCGGGCAACACATATACTTTCAAGCCCAAAAATATTGCGTCTAATATCGGGAAAGCGATATTAAAATCAACCGGTGTTGCACTTGGCGATGGACTCGCAAAAAAACATTTGCTCAATCAGTATGTTGCACAAATGAAAGCAACATACAGGACAGCAGATAATATCGTCTTGCAGACATACGTTCCCAAAAATCCATCGCTTGTTAAAGCTCAAAATTATTCAAAAACTGTCGGTGTAGTTTCAACAATAGCTTACGTGTATGATATGGCAGTAAACTTTAAAACATACGGAGGCTTTACTAAAGATTTTGGAAAAGCGGCTGTGATTACAACAACCATAGCGGTAGCAGGCATTGCAGTAGGAGCCTTAATTGGGTGCCTCAATATTCCGGTTGCTGCTGGTGCTATATTAACAATCGGTATTGGTACTGCGCTAACTATTGGAGAAGACCGTTGGAAAAAATCATGGATTGGCTATTAAAAGGAGGATTATATATTGTTTCATATAATAAAATCTATGGATATGCCAACATACGTAGGCTTGATGTTGATACTTATTGTTATGTCTATCTATTATATAATAAAATACAGAAGGGCTAAAGCGCCTTGGATAATACTTATGTATTCCTTGACTGTTAACTCTATTGTTTTAATTATTAACAGAATTATAGAGGAATATCAATCAAATACTCATTTGGAAAAAATCAGCTCTAATGTAGCTTTAATATCCAGTGGTATATTTATAGCTTCTGTAATTGTTGTAGGAATTATTACAAAGATAAAGGAAAAGCGTTGAAGCGATATTATTCGCCTACACTTATTACTTGTCGGCGCATTTTAGGCGTTTGTTAGCTATATTTGTACTGATATGTAACATCTTTATTAACCATAGCGCAAAAAAGCCCCTGCTTTCCAAACGAAAGTAGGGGTGTTCTTGTATGTTTACGGGTGTCGCTTATATTATACTTATGCAGTAGCAAAACATTTTAGAATTACAGTATCGTCGTTGTAGTCAATATTGACAAATTATCAAAATAATAATATAATATCTTGTACATAAACAACGAATTGCGGAAGTAACACAACATTGTGTTCTTTATAAATTAACAATTGGGGGAAAAAATGAAAGCAAAACGGTATTTTAAAATTTTGTCGGTATTTTTATCAATGCTTATGTTGATAAGTGTGATACCGATAAACGGGGCAGCAATTGAAAAAATTGATGCGAGTAGCGATACTCAAAATGAAGCAGAAACAAAGTTGGCTTCAGATGGCGAAATTTTGTATGAAATTAACGACAAACGTACTCAAAATAGCAAAACATACAAAAAAAGCGACGGTTCGTATTGTACTTATTTATCTTCTTCAGTTTTACATTATTTTGACGGTGAAGAATGGCGTGATATAAACAATACAATAACTCCTGACGGAAATGGTGCATATAAGAATGTATCTAATTCATTTGAAATAAAATTTCCGGAAACCTTGAAAGAAAATAATAGCATTGATGTTTTAAAAGATGGACATGCTATATCTTTTGTGATTAACGGTGGAGATTCTGATAAAAAAGCTGACATTCAAAACCCAAAAGAAACAGCTGATATAAGCTCTCTTCAGGATAAGTCAGACTCTTCAGTAAGTTATAAGAATGTATTAAAGAATACTGATATACAATATAGTGTTAATGGTAATGTTGTAAAAGAAAACATTATTATAAAAAGTAAGAAAGCAGTTGAAAAAACGTATTCTTATACTGTTTCAACCGACCTTTCTATTGAAAAAAATAATGATGGTAGCCTTATCTTTAAAGATGCTGAGGGTAATAACGTATTTAAAATACCATCTCCGGTTATGTATGACAATGATAAAAACTCGTCTTCGAAGATTGCAGTAACGCTTGAAAAAATATGTGATGGACAATATATATTAGAGTATTGTCCTGATGAAGCTTGGCTGAAATCTAAGGATAGGTCGTATCCGGTAGTCCTTGACCCTGTTATTTCAGAAGTTGGGGATTCTGTTGTTACTAATACTTGTGTAACGAGTTCAGACCCGGATGCCACAGGAGAAGATTCTTTGCTCTGTCTGTCGGCAGATAATTATATTCCTGATAATTCGTCCGAACCTATAACGGCTATTACATATCTCAATTTAAATAAAAGTCAAATTTTAGATGCTATAGACGGCGCAGTTGTTACCGAAGCTCAACTTATCGGACAAGGCTGTGTCAAAGGAAAAATTGCAATAAAGGAAGTATCGGACTCTGTTGATTTCTCTAATGTCACTTTTAATACAAGACCTAAGTTATCAAGTGACATTTTGGATTATTATACAGGGTTTAATGTGTTGCCCGAAAACCCAACAACAGTCAACTTCAACATAACGGACTATATAAACAGAATTGTCAATAATTACTCAAGCAACAAAGGACTTGCACTTGTTCCGCTCGACAATTCTTCGTATGGTGTGCTGCTCGGCAATACTATTGTGGGAGAAAATAAGAAATCAAACATAGGACTGCTTTTAAGTTATACTGAAGTTAAGGGATATGACAACCGTTATCAATATCATACTCAAAGTATTGATAATGACGAAACGGCATATGTTAACGATTTTACACGTGATATGTCGATTATTAGAAAAGATATGGCTCTTGATGGTAATGTTATGCCTGTGAACATTTCTTTTGTCTATAATTCAAGTGTCGATTCAATTAAGCACTATGCTGTATCAATTAAAGAAAATGCAGTTTCTGATGTGTATGGAACTAATTGGATAAGTAATTATAATAGGTGTGTTGTTCCGGTTGTAAACGATTCAAATGTTATAACATATAACTATTTAACTGATACAGGAACGATAATAGCTTTTAATGCAAGCGTGAATACGAATTCGGAAGATAATGACGTAATTGTTTTCGACGAAGAGAAAGCGTCCGTGATTGGTAGTAGTGGGTATTCTATGGAACTTTTGGATGTACCCGATGATTATGATGGCGATTTGCTTGACTACATAGTTGTAAAACGTCCTGATGGGCAAAAGGAACGTTTTGACAAGTATGGTAGGCTTATTTCTGTAACAAAAACAGTTAAAACATCAAGCGGATATGCTGAACAAAGTATCAATATCGCTTATGTTAGTGACCTTAGTACAGATGGTAATTATTTTGCAATAAAGAGCATCACTGATGGCGTTGGCAGAAAATATCTGTTTTCATATAATACTGCCGGAAAGCTTGAAAATATCAAGTGTTTTATGCCTAATGGAACACAAATACATAGCGCAAATGAATTATATTATATGATGAGTACTTATAAATATGATGGAGAAAATCTTGTTTCTGTAACAAAGAACAGCTCCAAGACGTATTCTTATGAGTATAACTCAAGCAACGAAATGGTTTCGGCAAGTGTTGCGTCTCAGTATAAAGTCGGTTTTGGATATAATGATAATGGGAAAATAAATTATATAGAAGAACTTGCCAAAAAGGATTCTTTGTTTGAAAGAGGAAACACAATTGTAATTAGTTCTGATGGCCCTTATGGCGTGGCATTTAAGGATTCTACCGGGACGATAGTTTATGAGCAGTTTGATAACTTTGGGAAAAATATAGGAACATATGATAACAAAGGTTATTACACATACTTGACAGGTAAAAATAAGGATGTATCCGGTAATATAACTTCGGCTTCAAACCTTTTGTTAAACGGAAGTTTTGAGTCGGGAATAAATTCGTGGGACAGTGAGAACATTGAAGCGACTGATGTCGTTGATACAACTTTTGATTCGGGTGCCCATTCCATTAAATTCGCCTCGGACGATAAAACAGATAAATACATTTCTCAAACGGTTAATATTTCTAAAAATGTACCCTATACTTTGTCTGTAAAAGTAAAGTCCGCTGAGGCGAATGCTGACAGCAAGCTTACATTGCTTTTGGAATTTTCTGATGCTCATGGCGAGATGCAAAAAATTGAAGAGAGAGAAATAACCGCAGTTGGCGGAGACTTTCAAACTTATTCTTTGCAAATAGCACCGAAAGCTTTTGTTGGCTCTGGAAAAATAACTGTTTCGATAGGGCTTGGAGACTCAAACGGTGAGTTCTATGTTGATAGTGCCATGCTTGAAGAGGGTAATGGTATTGGAGAATATGACTATTTGCAAAATGGCAATTTCGAAATTGGTACAGATAATAATATAAACGGTTGGAATAGTGAAAATAGTTATATTAAAAGAACCGATTCTATTTGCAATCGCTCCAAGACAATGCTTAGTTTCCCTCAAGCAAGTATAAACAATAATGTCGAGTTTTCACAAAGCATTACATTGAACGGGAAAAAAGGTGATGTAATTTCGTTTGGAGGCTGGTATCGAGGGAAATATGTGGCATCAGATACTACCATGAATTTGAAAACTGCAAACGGACAAGATGTTACATCTGCTTTGCGTTTGTTAAAGGATAGGAATGCCGGCTTTAAAGTTACATATAATTATGTAGATGACGATGGAAAAACCGCAACGGACTCGATTTTTGTTTCTGCAAAGCAGTATATTAAAAATTGGCAATATCTTGCTGATGATGTTACCTTAAAAGGTGACTGTACTGAAGTTACGTTTAGTTTTGTTTACGAAAATTTACCCGGTACTCCATCCATCGCTGAGGTTAGTTTGCATAAAAACTCTGCTGTAACAGACTCCTTAAATGCTGAAAATACTGCCGATACTTCTACTGGAGAAGTAGTTGAAGAGCCTCAACAATCTACTACCATAACATCTTGCATTTGTGGGGAAGACTGTGCCTATGGCGACGGCTGCATATGTAGCTGTAAAAGTAAGGACTCCTGCAAGTGTTTGCAGTGTAAAAAACGGTTCGACATTGTTTATGATGATTTTGGAAATCTTTTGTCACTCGCGATAAATGGATATGACCTTAACACGTTGATTTCAATGCTTAACAAGCGCTCATATACTTCGGACGGAAACTATCTTACGTCAACGGTTTCTGAAAATGACAAGGAAACTACATATAACTATAGCCGAGAAAACGGTTATTTAAAGTCAAAAACAGAACCGCAGGGAAAAACAACAGCATATTCATATTCGGCAACCGGTAATCTTACAAAATCATCTGTTGCCTTATCCGAAAATTCATCCCTTGATGCAACATATGGTTATGACAATTTGGGTAGAATTACATCCATAGGTCATAATGATTTTCATTATATTATCAGTTATAATACATGGGGTAATGTGTCACGTATAATGGTAGGACTTTCCGGGTTGCTTACAGGGAAAGTGCTTGTTAATTATACTTATGACGAGGGTGCGTATCGAAATCGTCTTTTAAAGGCATCTTATGCGAATGGCGGTTATACTTCGTATAATTATGATGATAGCGGTAATATAATTGAAATAAGAAATGCCGACAGCGGTTCTGAAAATGCAAAAGTAAACGTCTACAAATACTCATATGATTTGTATGGCAATATGCTTTCTGAAACCGATATTATAAATTCTGAAATAACGAGAACGATATATTACAATGGAAATTCAACCGAAGTTTTGGTCGGTGATAGGCTGGAAAGTTACGAAACGTATGATTCCGATGGCAATGCTGTTGAGATTGTTAATGGAACAGAATTTGTAACAAAGTCTTATGACTCTGAAATATCTACGGATACACAAAACACTAAGAACAGCTCTGCACTATTAAGTAAAGATGCATCCGTCGGCTTTACAGTAACAAATGATTCATTTGGAAGAACAGTGCAAAAAGAAGTTCTCATGTCTGACCCATTAACTCTTTCTTCAAATTATGCAGAAATAAAGACGGACTATTCTTATCAAAGCTTTGAAAAAGATGGAAAGCCCATGGCTTCGAGCAAGACGGAAACGCTGTATAATACCGTGTCTTCTGTTACAGACGGAATAAAAACAGTTGTTTCAAATGAAGGATATTATTACGAATATGACGACAATGGTAATATAACACACGAATATTCGGTTTCTGCTGATGGTACAAAAACGCTTCGTTATCGCTATACTTACGATAAGGCTGAGCAGCTTGTCCGTTTTGATGATAATGTTAACGGAAAATCATACAAATATAGATATGATGCAGGTGGAAACAGAACATCAATTTATGAGTATCCATTTACTCTTAGTGCTTCGTTCTCTAAATTAAAAAAGCGGACTACGGCTTCATACGGGTTTGATAGTGGCTCAAATTATATGCTTTGGAATGACCGTCTAAAAACATATAATGGTAAGGACATAAAATATGACCTTGAAGGGAATCCTGTGTCATATGATGGTAAATCATATGTTTGGAACGGAAAACAACTTACAGAAATTAAAGCAGCGGACGGGTCATATACCCAGTATAATTATGATGCAAGCGGACTCAGAACGCAAAAAAAGCAGTATAAGTCAGACGGAACCCTTGAGTATTCGGTTGACTATATTTGGAAAGACGGCAAGATTTCTGTACAAAACATGGTGTATAATATAGAGCAGGAGAAAGATGGCGTAGTAACATATAAACCTATAACGTTTACGTCAAAATTTGTCTATTTCAATAATGAAAATACACCGAGTGCCATTATCTTGAACGGACAGACGATGCTTCTCAAAAAGAATATTCAAGGCGATGTAACCTCTATTATAGAGCCAAGTGGCGAAACTATGATTTCGTTTAGCTATGACCCATGGGGAAATATAACTTATATTGCCGATGAAAGTCTTGATGAAACCGCAAAAGCCGTAATTACAGCGATATGTCCTGTAACATATCGAGGCTACAACTATGACTTCACGACAGGACTCTACTATTTGCAATCGAGGTACTACAATCCGGAATGGGGTAGATTCTTGAATGCCGATGATACAAGCATATTACTTTCTTCGGTAGGTAGCCCCCTTGGAGCTAATATGTATGCTTATTGTAATAATAATCCGATTAACAAAATAGATTATAATGGCATGTTGCCAAAAGTCATTCTTCGTAATCTTGATAAAATTTTGTTTGCAGCTGCTTTTTTAAGCGAAATGTATAGACATGGGGTCGGATATGTATTTGATGATAATATGGATAATTATTATGACTTTAACTATCACATCGACAAGTATGGATTGGTTTATGGTGTATTCGTGTTTAAAAAAAGTAATAATAATTATATGATAGTGCGGATGATATTTGGTTCGTCATCCTCTTGGAAATTGTATAATAATAATTATACAATAATGGATGCTACATCAAAAAAGAATTTTGATGATAGTTTAAATAGATATGGTGCTGACTATTGGGAATTAAACAAGAATATTCCAGATGACGTACAATTAACATCTGTGTACCGATTGGTTTCAGCTGGTCTTGTGGGTATTTCACGCGGCGGAGATATTGTTCGAAGCTATGGTAATGCTACTTATTATCATCCGCTTGATGGTTACGCTAATTACTGGAATAACAATATTGGAATGTTTGTATTGTATAATTTTGGGCAAAGGTATAAATATTCTCGAATGAAACAAATACTATCATTTTTAATAAAAGATAAGATTAATCCAGAGGAAATAAAAATGGCATGGGGGATATAATAATTATGAAAAGCAAAACATATAAAATAACACTTGTAATTGAGGCGACAATAGCGGTGC
>OGLF01000305.1_pt1 | contig 32377 bp, 54 predicted proteins | sample 1572701 | NCBI WGS metagenome assembly OGLF01 (sample SAMEA2581910, study PRJEB24529) | metagenome | biome: Human gut stool | place: China | collected 2011 | reverse complement strand
CTGACCGGTCAGAAGGATGGCGTGGCTGTCATCGGTGCTACCGCTTCTCAGACTGTGGCCGCTGCGGCTGCACCGACCAATCTGGCACTTACTTTCCTGGTGCGCAATGCGTGCGGCTGTGAAAGCTCTATCCTGAGCTTCCTTCTGACCGGTACTGCTGCCGTGGTGAACAACATGGCTGTGACCGTGGAGAAGCTGTAAAAAGGAGGATCTGGTTATGATGGACGAAACAAAGTTTGCAGGGTATAAGGACACACTTGTTCATGCTGCAAAGCAAATGGCCGAAGAGTACAGCGATGCGATGAACTACGCAGGCATGGCGATGGACTATAAAACCGTCTGCCCCTATGCTTCTTCTGAGTGGTATAAGCTCTCTGGGGAAGAAATGGAGCACGCTGATGCAAACCGCCGCATTGCACAGAAAATCCTTGCCGGCGTTGATAGTGAGGATTCTGCGGCTGGCGTAGAGCTGCATCACATGTGGAGCATGGCGGAAGACCTTGTTTCTGGCCTGTGCGAAGCCGTTGCAAAAGAACGCTCCGCATACATGCGTTGAATTTTTGCAACATTTGTTGTAAAATAAGGCAGACGTTTTGTCACTCTGGAAAAACACAATAAGCGAACAACAAACTAACGTTTGCTGTAAAAATAACATAAATACGAAAAATATTATTGATTTGTAATCAGTGGGTTGCAGGTTCAACTCCTGTCACCAGCTCCAAAAAATGCCGTTCATTCGTGATATTAAATCACATGAACGGCATTTTCTTTTGTGAAAACACGGTAAAATACGGTGAAAAACCTGAATAAACTAACAAACAAACTAACAAAATCAGTATTTCATTTTTTGCATCTCATGTAACAAGTATGTCGGGTCATTGTGGGAAACGTACTTGTTTGCTGTGGTGGAAAAATTTTTGTGGCCGAGGATAGCTTGCACGGCGGTTTTTTCAAGGCCGCACTCCACCATCTTGCTGCTGGCCGTGTGGCGAAGGGTGTGCGGGTGTACGCCCTCGATCTGGCACTCCTGCATCAAGGCCCGAAATTTCGTGGCCACGTTTCGCTTGTCCAGCTTCGTTCCAGCCTTGGAAGGTATCAGCCACTCGCACCCGCTGTCCATCATCCAGAAGGCGATGATCTTGTAAATGGGGTCGAGGATGGGGATGATGCGGTTTTTGCCCGCTTCCGTTTTTTCGCCGCCCTGCATGTAGTGCTCCTTCAGATGCACGTTCTCGCAGCGCATGGAGAGCAGCTCATCGATGCGCATTCCTGTATAGAGAAGCACCATAGCAATCTGCGCTGTCTGACCAAAGCGCTTGTCGGTCTGGTAGGCGCTGATCCTGGCGATCTCGTCCGCCGTAAGGGTGCGCTCTGCCTTTCCGGCTGCGGCAGGAAGGTGAAGGAGCTGGGCATAGTTCTTGTTTATGATGTCCTGGGCCATTGCCCACTCACATAGCTGGCTGAAAAGGGTGCGCTGCTTCTCACATGAGCTGCGGGAAAGACCGTCTGCGACCATCTGGTCTATGATCTGCTGATAGTCCTCCGCTTTCAGGTCTCGCATTTGTCGGCTGTACAGCGGAGCGGATTTTTTGAAAGCCAGCTCGTATCCATTTATCATGTCCCGGCTGAGACTTGAAAACTTCGGCTGTGCCCGCCATTTTTCGTAGGCATCCGCAAAAGTACACTTCAGACGCTCTGCCGGGGTGTTCTGGGCGTTGTATGCGTCAAGCGCCTGGACGGCTTCTCCGGGCGTTCCGTATGTGCCCAGCACTTCCTTTTTCCCGGTCACGGCTACATAGGGCCTTGCCCGGACCCCTTTCAGCTTGTACACGCTGCCGCTCCCCTTTGGGCGGCGGCGCTTTTTTCTATGCACGGGAGCGGACGTTGCATCCTGCTGCTTTCCGCACCACGGGCAAAATAGGGCCTTGTCCGGGATGTTTACATGACATCTGACACATTTCATTACGCTACTCCTTTCTGCGCCCTATATAGCCCAAAGCGCCGTTCTCTGACGCTGTGCGCCCTGATGCGTAACTGATTTTCAAATCCTCTATTGGAGGATGCGGCTCGTCCGGGCACGGGTCAAGCCCTCTGATTTTGGCAAAGCTGTACTGATCGATGATGGTGCCGCACACAGTGACCCTGTTGTTGAGAGGGCAGTGGAGGTTTGCGGCCATTTCAGATATAACCGCAGGCGGGCTGCTCCCATGTCGGCCCTTGAGCACAAAAAGCAGAAGCCGCCGGGTGAGCGGTGGAAGCGCCTGCACCAGCGTGTGAAGTTCCTTATCTATGGCTGCATCTTCTTTCTGCCCGTCTGGCACTGCGTACAGATCCGGGTGCATAACTTCCATAAAAACCGTGATGGGGGATACTCCGCAGGCTGTGCACCAATCCATGATCTCGTCACTGTCTGGGCTTGTGTCACCTTTTTCCCAGCTTTGCACTGTCCGCTCTCCCTTCTGGACGCGGATTGCAATCTCTCTCTGACTTAGCCCGGCGGATACCCGCGCTTTTGAAAGCGCCTTCCCGATTTGATCAGCGGTAAAATAACTCATGCTTATCACCCCTAAATGCAGCGTGTTATAAAAGGAAAATGGCGCAGAAAAACTCTGCGCCATTCGACAAAAATTACACAGATTTCATTTTCCTCTGGCGCATGGTAGAATCTGGTGCATAAGATGCAAATATTACCAAAAAAGGAGGAAAATGAAATGAAAAACAGTCAGACAGTCAGCATGGACCCCGATATGACTATCATTGACGGAATGCCCGCCAGTGTGCTCACCGGCACGCGGCCCACTCCAAAGCCCTGGGAGGAATGATCTATGGACAAAATGCAGAGCTTTTGCACCCATATCCGCGCCGCCCTGGCGTGTTACGAGGATATGCCGCCCGAGGGTCAAACCAAGGCCCGCTTTTATGTAACCCGCAAGGCGGAAAGCGTCCGGCGCTTGCTGGATGCCGCCAACTGCCCCGGCGGGGAGCTTGCTGGGGAGCTGCTGCAGAAGATGCAGCGGCTGGATGATTTCAAGTGAAAATCTAACTATTTTCAGAAAAATCGAATTTATTTCGTGATATCTATTGAATATTACAACTGAAAGATGTATAATGCGTTTGTGGTAGGAAATTAGCTATTAGGACAAGCCTTAATAGGTTCAAGTCTTCGGTCTCCAATCTCTGCCATCCAAGCTTGATACTTTTCCGAATTGTCTTTCTTATGCTTAAAATAGGTTCTGAAAGTTTTTGGAAATGAAGTGATTCCGAGTTCAGAGTAAAATTCAAATTCTGCCATCTCAAAATTGTATGGATCTGTGCAGTCGTAGGTTCCAAGCTGAAAATTTCCATCCCACGAATCAATCAATCCAGTTGAAATAAAATTAAAGACACAAACCTTTGTGTTGTAGTAGATGCTTAACCGAGGAATCTTTTTGAAAAGGCATTTTTCTTTTAGCTGCTTTTCCAGAGACGGGCAATTTAAGTATTCTCCGCGATACGTCTCAAAATCATCTGGAAGAGAAATATCACTGCTCCCGGATATTTGCGTTCCAACATAAAAGGCTCTTAAGTCACTCTTGAACGCTTCCGAATTATTGCAATCTGAAAAATCGATAGCTTCTGAATTGCGAATATAGCAGAGAACATGGGACGGAATTTCCTTTTCTTCTTTCCAATACTCATAAATTGAGTTTTGAGATGATGATGAGCCGGGAGAAGTAAGGCTGGTGCCAAAAGAAATCGATATTCCATGAGGAATAACACTGTTTCGTTCGTACTCTGCACGGGCATTATATGCACCGAGATAGTCTCTTTCCATTGCAAGCGACATTATTTTTCGGTGTGCGGTGTTTCGTCGGTCTCTTTCGGTTTTTTTGAAATCTTTTGATACTGTTTTACCGGAATCTGTTAAAGCATATTTTTCAGGAGTGTCAATGATGTAACCTTCAGAAATGATCTCTTTGACATTTTTGTCGAAAGGATAAAACCGACCTTTTACATCATCATGGAGCCCCCACTTTTTTTCCCGGTCACCAAGGTAATTCACTAGGAAGCTTTTCTCTTGCCATGTCATAATCAAATTTAATTGAAGAATGTTGAGTAGGTGATAATAGACGTTGTGATTTTATTGTTCTCATAATTGAGCCAAAGGTCATTGATTCCGCAGTTATAAGCGCGATACCATGTTCCGGTGTCGTTTACAGTGGTTTTACCTGTCTTTTTCAGATTGAACATTGTAAGGAACTGATCTTTATACTTATAAGGGAAAACGTCATAAAGTGTGATTCGATGCAGGCGTTCAAATACGAAATCATATGTATTGTTTCCGTAGAACAGCGTATGAATGGCTTGACCGTTGCTGTAAGTCCAGTCCTCTGTGCTGTCTGGTTCTCCGATCATGCTGATAAGTTCATCTTCTGTCAGGCCGGAACCGTCTTCGTGCTCATATTTCGTGGCATCGAATACAACGTCAACATCGTCTGCAATATTTTTGGCAGAAAGAAAACTAAACGCAAGCCCGAACACAAGAATTGCAACGATAATTGCACATCCGTTTGGTTTTTTCTTCGTTTTTTCGCCGTTGTTGACAACATCATTCTTTTTCCAAGCCATAAAAACACCTCTTAGATTCAAAAATAGGCAGCCAACCGGCTGCCAGAAAACAAATTTTCAATGACCAAAGGAGGAAAACAAAGTGCAAGAACATAGCACAAAATTGATGAAATCGGCCCCGGAATGTGTTATACTTGAGAAAATCAAGCTTGCACTTTCTCTTAACATCGATGTTGACGCGCTGCTGGAAGCTGTGCAGAAAGGATGACGTTATGAAAATCGAAATTACAGCCACCCCACAGGAAGCCGCAGATCTGATTCACCTTTTGGGAAAAGAAACATCCTATGTTGCGGTGAGCAACTGCATCAGAGACGGTCTGAACGAGCTCGCTAATTCCAAAGAATCAGTCGTCAAAATTTAACACGCCTGTTTTTCGCAGGGCATCGATCACGATCTCAACGGAACCGATCAGGGAGCTCTTGTACAGTGCTGCCACTCTTTCAAGATCGGAGAACTCGGGATGAGCGTCCAGATCTGCAATTGCTTTTCGTGCGTATTCGCTCACAGAACTATTAATAACAGCCTGAAATTCAGCTTTTTTCATTTTCTTTCCCTTTCGCTGCCTCAAGTGCAGCGTCAAGCATCTTTTCAAACATAACCCTTTGCGCAGGGTCAAGCTGCTCATACTTATATAGTATGGCTTTTGCGTGCGCATTCAGCTCACTCTCTTCACTGGGAGTGGGCTTTTCTTTTTGCTCCGGTACTTCTCCCTTCAGCTCCGCAACGGTAACGCCGAAATAGGCGGCAATTTTCAATGCGGTTGCGTCCGTAAGACCGCCGCCGTTTTTCCAGCGGTTAACTGTAGGCTTCGACAATCCCATTTCCAAAGCAGCACCAGATGGGGTCTTACCTACTTTTTCGCACAGACGTAGATAGTTTTCGTAAAACGCCATAAAAAAAGCACCGCCTTTTTTGTGCAGAACACCAAAGTTACTAAAGTTTACAAGAAACTCTTTACAGTTACCAAAGTAACTGCTATAATAGCATTGTCAGTTAAAAAAGTTCACAAAACACAAGCCCCCGGCGGAAACCGCCTAAGCTGATTTTTAACTTGTATTCTGCAATTACATAGTAACACATTTTGTAAACTTTTTCAACTAGCAAAATTATATTCACCCATAAAAAGGAGGTGAAAGAATGCCAGAATCTTGGACTGGCCGACTGATCGGGATGATGCACAACAATGGTATCACAATGGAACAGCTTGGACAGAAGATGGGGTACGGAAAGCCGTACATCTCCTTAATTCTGAACAGCAAGCGCAAACCGGACGGCATCCGCTCCCGGATGGAAGCGGCTGTTGATGAGCTTATCAAAGAAAAGGAGGAAAACAAAACATGAACAACACGAATCTGGCACCGGTTCTGATCTCCGGGGTGTCTTGCTACGAACAGGACGGCACCGCATACCTTCGCCTGGAGGACGTTGCCCGCGGGCTTGGGTTCACCCAGACCAAGAACGGGCTTGAGTACGTCCGCTGGGAGACCATCGACAAGTATTTGCGTGATATTGGCTTTTCCCAGCAAGTTGGGAAAGAAAGCTACATCCCTGAGAACATCTTTTACCGTCTGGCCATGAAGGCAAAGAACGAGACCGCCGAGAAGTTCCAGGCGCTGGTAGCAGATGAGATCATCCCCAGTATCCGCAAAACAGGTAGTTACACGGCAAAGCCCCTCTCCCGCTCAGAATTGATGGCGCAGGCGCTGATCGCGGCGCACGAAGAGCTGGAACACAAGGACAGGCAGATTGCCGAGCTGGCCCCCAAGGGACTGTTTGCGGATGCCGTGAGTGCCAGCAAGCAGAGCATACTGGTGGGGGACCTAGCGAAGATCCTGAAGCAGAACGGCGTGGAAATCGGCGCTACCCGGCTGTTCCAGTGGATGCGGGACAACGGTTATCTGGTGCGCGGCAACCGCTCGGATAAGAACATGCCCACACAGCGCAGCATGGAGATGGGCTGGTTCGACATCAAGGAGACGGTGGTCAGCCACTCAGACGGACACACCACCATCAACAAGACCCCCAAGGTCACCGGCAAGGGGCAGGTCTACTTCGTGAATCTGTTCCTCAAGCGCTCCGGGTTCTCTGCCCCGGAGCTGGACAGCAAGGAGGCCGAAGCGTGAACGGCAGAAAAAGGCCCAGCCGTAAGCACGGCTGGACCACAACGAAGATTTTGGTTGCTACGGTTTGCGTTCAGATGGTAACGCTTATTCTTCAAATTGCTTTTCTTGTACTGAAATTCACTTGAAAAGTGACAGAAGCGCGCCGAAGGTTATTCAGAGCATCTGCAAGATTCTGGACATTAACTCGCCCACAGCTTAAAAAAGGAGATGAAAAACACCTGTGCTTTCGTTAAAACTTATTCCGGTTATCTGGGTTGCAGTGGTTCTCTGCAATCTGATCACACGGAAAGCGGCTTCGGAGATTTCCGGTTGGTATCTTCCGTACACTATCGTGATCGGAGTCCTTACAACGGGAGTTCTTCTTTTGACTGCAATCTTGTAATGATTTTATTGAGAAGTTGCACTTTTTCATCCAGTTTATCACCAAAGGATGTTTCGTAGCTTATCAGTTTATCCATTGCAAGAATATCTTTTTGGATTTCTTTTGGGACGTAGTAAGCAGCCAGCGCCGAATGAGAGCCATATTCCTGCAGGTTTTCTACTGTGGGCGACTGAATAGCCGCACCAGCCGCACGGATGTAACCCTCGTAGATTTCACGCTCACGTTTTATGCGTTCCTCGTGCTCCTGATGCTCATAGTCCATCCGCTTCATTTTTTGCTGATGCCAGTTATTACAAAGTGCGGTCAGCATTGGAGACAGCAAAGCACAGAACGAAACGATCATTGCTACCAACCCAGACCAGTCCGAAATAGACATCCCAGTATTTTGTTCCATTTTAACACCTCCCTTCCGCCCGATTATACCGCAGAAGGGAGCCGCCCACAAGGAGGCACAACTACATGACAGACATTATCTTATTCACCCAGAACGGCGAGCCGGTGGTATCCAGTCTCCAGATTGCGGAGAACTTCGAGAAGCGCCACGACCATGTGATGCGCGGTATCGAAGATATTCTGAGGGGTCTCCCCAAAAATGGGGACACCCCCATGTTCTACAAAACCGAGTACACCCACGAGCAGAACGGCCAGACCTACCCCATGTACCTGATGAACCGGGACGGTTTCAGCCTGCTGGTGATGGGCTTTACCGGCAAGGCGGCGCTGGAGTGGAAGCTGAAGTACATCCAGGCGTTCAACGAGATGGAGAAGAAGCTGTCCACTCCGCAGATGCCCAAGCTCAGCAAGGAGCTGCAGGCGCTGTTCCTGCTGGACGACCGCACCCAGAGGCAGGAGCAGCGGATCACGGCGCTGGAAAATAACATGGTCGTGGACTATGACCAGCAGCTTTCCCTCAAGAATGCCGTGAACCACGTTGTTGTGGAAGCTCTGGGCGGCAAGAACGCCCCGGCCTACGGCGATTCCCATGTACGGGGCATGGTTTACTGCGAGATCAACAAGGACATCCAGATGTGGTTCCGGGTCAGCAGCAGAAACAACATCCCCCGCAAGCGCTTTGACGAGGCCGTGGAGTACATCCAGCGCTGGAAGCCCAGCACCAACACCGTGATGCTGATCCAGCAGACCAACGGCCAGACCAGCATGTTCTAAGGAAGGAGACAGCGGCATGAGCGAAAGGATCACAATGAAAGGCGTTGCGGAGTGCTGCGAAATGTTCCGGGCAAATCTCGTCCCGATGAGCCCGAACAAGTTCTGGAATAATGTTGCACACGGCGAGTATGACGGGTGGGTAGTCCCCCGGGAAGATACCAAACGGCGGCAGGCTACCATCTACATCGACGGTTTTATCGAGTATATGCACCGGCGCGGATGCAAGATCGTCCGCCCGTATGAGAACGACAAGGAGGAAATGGGAGCATGAACATGAAGGCAAAACTTTACATCGACAGTGAGAAATCGACCATCAGGATTGAAGGTGGCACCAATGAGGTTATGAATCTTCTGGTGGATGCGATCGCGCAGATTCTGGAAAGTTATTTTCCGCACAACTTCGAGAAGCAGATGGCGTGGGTGTCCGGGCTTCTCTTCGGCACGATTCGTGAGCTGAATAAGGGGGACAAGGATAATGACGATGAAGATTAAATCAAGAGTATGGTACTGGCTGGCTGCTGCCAGCGGTGCCGCAAGTCTGCTGTACGGCATGGGCCTCGAGGGCGGTGCACAGACGGGAGGAACCATCTCCGACGGCCAGTTCATCACGGCCCTGTGCCTGGTTCTGGCAGCGGTGCTGTTCCTGCGGCTGGGCTTTGCCGCTCAGGATCGGGAGCAGAACGCCCGCCGTTATGGCCGCGTTGACCGCACCCACGCCCGCACCGAAGAGCCGGACTACCGGCAGAACCGGAGGGGCGCATGAGCATGACTGTATATGCTTACGCCTACCGTAAGAACCCTCGGGGCTGCGATGTCAGGCAGTTCACAGATCCGCTCACGCCGGACGAATACCCCGGGGAGCCCGCCAGCGTTAAGGCCCAGCACTGGGCAGATGAGAACATCCGGCACTACGAGATGATCCAGGTGCGGGACGCTCTTGGGAACCTGCTGTACGCAAGATAATGCGCTTTGAATTACGCAAACCACAAGATATAGGAGAAATCAGCATGAAAACCAAAATTCTGAAAGTCAAGATCACCTTCCTGGAGCCGGTGCTGGGCACTTGGCCCTCCAACCAGAACGTCGCCCGGGATTTTATTGCCAGCAAGAGCCCGGATGCAGCCACGATCGAGGACGAGGTGGCCGCTCTGGGCGCGGATGCCGTGGCAGATAAGGGCATGACCGTCTTCCCTCGCAACGAGAACGGAGAGCCGGTTCTGTATGATTACCAGATCAAGGGATTCTTCAAGGATTCCTGCGGTATGCTGGCCCGTGTGGGCGGCAAAACAGAAACGGGCAAGAAGCGGGCCGTCAACGAGAGCGGCAAACTCTCTGCCTACAAGAAGGTCATCGACGGCCTGATCTTCCCGCAGCCCCGCATGATCCCCATCAAGGTCAACGGCAAGATCGGCGACTGCCAGCGCCCCCTGCGTGCCCAGACGGCCCAGGGTGAGCGTGTGAGCCTGGCCAACTCTGAGGAGATCCCGGCGGGCAGCACCTGCGAGTTTGAGATCCTTCTCATGGACGAATCGCTCGAGAATGCGGTTCTGGAGTGGCTGGACTACGGCGTTTTGCGTGGCATCGGCCAGTGGAGAAACAGCGGCAAGGGCCGCTTCACCTTTGACATCATCGACTGAGCAACGGCATTGCATGGATAGGATTTGATCTGCTACGGCAATGATATGATTTGCAAAGGCGCTGGATAGCCTGTAACGGTTTTGCAAAGGCGCGGATATGTGCGCATAACTCGGCAACGGCATTGTGCTGACAAGTTTGCTCAGCAGGGGCACAGTAGTCACTGCAGTGCAGCGCGGGGCAAAGGCAAAGCTCAGCTGGAAAGCGCAGCGCAAAGGCGTAGATAGGCGTAGATCGCTTGGATCAGACTTGCCTCGATAAGCAAAGCAAAGGCAATGCAGGGCCTCGTGTCGAAAAGCGAAGGCAAGGCTGTGCGTGGTGTCGAAAAGAAAAGCAAGGGCGTTGAGCAGATACGCGCCGCTCTGCTATGCAGCGCAAAGGCATAGCGTTTCATGGCTACGGCAATGCGGAGTCTTGAAAAGCTGGGCAATGGCAGCGTAGAGCGTGGTGACGAGCCGCAAAGGAATTGCGGAGCAGGGTTAAGAAGAGCAAAGGCATGGATAAGCCAGGCTGACCTTGGCAATGCAAAGGCACAGATGAGTAAAGAGAAGCAAAGGCGTAGAGCAGATTTGCGCTGAAGAGCAAAGGCAAAGCAAAGTATTTTTGAACGAAAGGAGATTTTACAGTGAGTAAAACAGAGCTGCTGTTCCGGGCCGTGGAAGCACTTTCCACCCCGGCGGCAAAGGCGGTGGCCCGTGGGCTGGCCTTATGGATCGGATTTAACGTTCTGGTCGTGGTCTTTCTGGTCTGGCGGGCATGGAAAAACGGGAGGTGGCGCAAATGAGCACTGTTCAGATCTATAGGGCAGATATGGCCTTCCTGAACGAGATTCTTTTCCGGTGTGTGCAGGACGCAGAGCGGTATGCGGATCAGCTCAAAAAGACCGACCCGACGCTCATGTACCTTGTCGTAGACGATTCCGGGCAGCCGGTATCTATGAGGTGATCCTTATGCAGTGTGATGAAAAAAAAGAAATTTGCCTGAACTATGCGGCCAATATTCCGGAATGGAAGCTGGCGCTGATTCTGGACGCTCTGGCAAAGCTGGGCGATGCATCCCGGTGCTGCGGAACGGTTCAGAAGGCAGTTGCCGGGGGTCAGTCGTATATGAGACTGCACCCGGACAGTGAATACGCTGGCGAGGATCAGGCTGATTATGTGCACATTTGCCAGGAAGCGGCCAGGGCATTGGGCCGCGCAGTCTATGCGGTGGAGATCGTGCTTTCACAGTCGGACTGCTTCGGGCTGGCCAAAGACCTGGCATACATGGCAGAAACTGCATATAACAGCTCCTACGCCGAGCTGGAGAGCATGTGCCGGAAGCGCGGATGCAAGGAGGTGGAGTACAAACATGGACAAAATGACCATTTATGAAAGCGCCCGTGTCGTGCCCAAGGAGGCGCGGAAGTCAATCGGCGGCGGCCGCCTGAAGGGGATGACCGACATCAATCCCATGTGGAGAGTCAAGAAGCTGACAGAGCTTTTTGGCCCAGCTGGCATCGGTTGGCGGTTCGACCCGCCCATCTTTGAGGAAAAGCCCGGGGTAAACGGAGAGATCATGGTACACTGCTGCACCAACCTCTACATTCGGCAGATCGATGAGGGCGGGGAAAAGAATGAATGGAGCGCCCCGATTCCAGGCGTGGGAGGCTCGATGCTGATCTCCACAGAAAAAGACGGCAAGCGCACGGATGACGAAGCCTATAAAAAGGCCTACACGGACGCGCAGAGCGTGGCCTGCAAGGCCCTGGGCATTGGTGCGGATGTTTACTGGGAGAAAGACCCGACCAAGTACGACAAGCCCACAGCGCCGCCCCCGGCAAAGCCCACCTGCGCCAGCTGCGGGAAGCCCGTGGAAGGTTTTACTTACAAGGGCGAAAAGGTCACTGCCCAGCAGGCGGCTGACCGGAGCAAGAAAAAATACGGGCGTATCCTGTGCATGGAATGCGCCAAAAAGCAGCCGAAAGAAGATGGAGGTTTAACCCATGCTTAACATCGTTGCATTGATGGGCCGTCTGACCCATACCCCGGAGCTGAAGACCACCCAGAGCGGCACCAGTGTGTGCAGCTTCAGCATTGCTGTTGACCGTACATACACCCCGAAGGGCGAGGAGCGCAAGGCCGATTTCATCGAGATCGTTGCCTGGCGGCAGACGGCAGAGTTTATCTGCAAGTACTTCCAGAAGGGCAGCATGATCGCCATTGACGGCAGTATCCAGACCCGCTCGTATCAGGACAAGCAGGGCAGCAACCGCACGAAAGTGGAGGTTCTGGCAAACAACGTCAGCTTTTGCGGCTCAAAGGCGGCAGACAAGCCCGCTGTGCGTGATTTCGACCAGCAGACGGAAAGCTACGCTTCCGAAGCAAAAGCCTCTTACAACGCCCCGCAGGCGGCGCAGAACTTCTCGCAGGGTTCCGTGGATGATTTCGCAGAGATCACAGACGACGGCGATCTCCCGTTCTGACCTCCCAGCTGTGCTATCTGGCTATACGGGCGTGTAAGGAAGGAAGTGAAGACGCACGGCTACCGGAAAAAGATACTACTGGCTAAAGCTCAAAGACAGCTTTATGCGGTCTGACGCGGTGGATTTTCTCATGGGGCAGAAGAGCGGCGCAAACTACGTGGTTTTGTACCAGATGCTCTGCCTTATGACCATCAACACAAACGGCAGGCTTTCACGGCAGATCGGCGAGGTGATCATTCCGTATGACGTGGACAAGATTCAGCGTGATACCAAGTGGTTTTCTACCGATACTGTGCGCGTTGCGCTGGGTCTTTACGCAAAACTTGGGCTGATTTATCAAGAGCAAGACGGAACACTTGTGCTTGCAAACCACTCGGAAATGGTCGGAAGCGCGACAGACTACGCAACGCAAAAAAAACTGCAAAGAACGAACCAACGTCTAATTAGCTCTTCTGACTGTGGACATTGTCCACAGGATGTCCACGCAAACGTCCACAAAAATGTCCATACAGATATTAGAGATAAGATATTAGATATAGATAAGTCGTCGTCATCTAAAGATGACTCCTCCTATACAGGGACGAGGACGACGATATCGCCTGTGGATTTTTTTAGAGAAAACATCGGTAAGTTGAGCGCCAACGGCGAAAAAGAGCTGACCGGTTACATCGAGCGCCTGGGCGATGATCTTGTGACCGAGATCATCCGCAAGTGCGGGGATCTGGGCGGCAGAAGCTGGGCCTATGTCCGCAAGGCGCTGGAGGAGGCCGACAGGCAAGGCTGCACGTCTGTGGAGGAGTACCGCAAGACAAACCCCATCGGGGCGGGGCGGGACAAGCTGGTCACGCGCCCCCCGGAAGATGCAGCAAAAGCCCCCGATTTCCTCAAAAACGCTGCAAATCGCAGGCCTTTGCGCAAGAAAGGAGAGCCGAAGAGTGCCTAAGTATCATGTTGTTGTGCTGTGCAGCGGACCGGTAGGAGACGCGGCCCTGACCTACCGTCTGACCGCCAGCAGCCAGCAAGCCGCAGAATTTCACGCCTGCCGGATGGCAGGCGACCACTACCCGGAGTACCGGGACATCCATGTCAAGAGAACGGAGGTTTTGACACATGGCTGAGAAAAAGAAAATTGTCCGGCTGGCCGATGTTGGTGAGCTGGAAAACATCTTGAAAAAAGACCTTGCAGAGGAAGAAGCGAAAGGAAAAGATGCTGACACCCTGTTCTGCGAAGATGTTGCAGGTGAGCTGACGGATCTCGAAAGCCTTCCCACCATTGACCCCGAAATCCTGCGGACTGTGTCTGAGTGGGAGCTGAACCCTCACCGATTTAGCTGCGAGCACTTCCGCTACAAGTTGTGCCATCACATTTCCTGCCTTACGGATGCTTTTTGCGGCGGGTGCGGAGCTAAGATGAAAAATGCGGGCACAAAAGCTGAGGATTTGCCGTTACCGATAGATGAGTACGAGTACAAGAAGGAGGAAACGGACAATGTGTGGACCGAAGTGCAATTATGATGAGAAACGCCTGATTGATGCAAATGCATTTTTGGACGAGCTTGAAACGATAAAATCCTGTCTTTTGAGCGCACCGGTTTCCGGAAAAGATCGTGCCAAAGTTATTGACATGGTCATTGGAACGCTTTCTGCTGCCCCAACGGTACAGCATGAGTGCACCTGCCAGAAATGGCATCCGGCCAGTGAGATCCCGCTGCTGCACCACGAGGTGGACGAGAACAAATGCGAGGGCACTCTTGAGTGCGATGTGAGCGAACAACTGCTCTTGTACACGGAAGAGGAGGGCTACAAGGTCGGTGTCTACATGAAGGATTGCTACGGGTTCAACGGCTGGTTGAACCCTGACTATGGCGGCACCATCCGCCATGTGGTGGAGTGGCAGTACCCGCCGAAACCATCAAAGGAGAGAAGCGCATGAAAGTGCTAATTGCCTGTGAGGAATCGCAAGAGGTATGCAAAGCCTTTCGTGCAAAAGGACACGAGGCCTACTCTTGCGATATTCAAGAGCCGTCCGGCGGGCATCCCGAGTGGCACATTCTTGGGGATGCGCTCAAGGCTCTGGAGGGAGGACAAATCGTTACGATGGACGGCGTAACGCACGACGTTGGCAAGTGGGACTTGCTCATTGCGCACCCGCCCTGCACACACCTGGCTGTTTCTGGTGCACGGTGGTTCACGGAGGGGAAAAAACCACTCAGCTTACGCTATGAAGCTGCTGCATTTTTTATGAAATTTATTGAAGCGGATGTCCCGCATATAGCGGTTGAGAATCCTGTGCGCGTGATGTCTACGCTATACCGAAAGCCGGATCAGATTATCAACCCTTGGCAGTTTGGACACCCGGAGCAAAAGAAAACTTGCCTGTGGCTTAAAAATCTTCCTATGCTTGAGGAAACTGACAACGTGTACGATTACATGATGACGTTACCGCCAAAATTGCGAGAGAAGAATCACTGGATGGGGAAAGGCCACTCAAAAGAACGCAGCAAAACCTATCCTGGAATTGCAAAAGCAATGGCTGAACAGTGGGGGTGATTGTATGACGCAGAAACAGTTTATCAAGCAGCTGATGAGCCGCGGCGTTTCATACTCGGATGCCTGCGGGCTGGTGGCCTACATGAAAGAGCTTCGCCAGCTGATCGAGAAGCACGAGGACGTTGTGATGCTGGCGGATGCAAACACAATGCAGTTTGTCCCGGCAAAGGTCTACTCCTACGAGGAGACCTTCCAGCGGATGCAGAAAGGGAGGGATATCTTTTGCTGAAAACCATGAAGATTGTACTTTACGGCGACCCTCGCACAAAGAAAAACTCTGCCCGCATCCTCAAGGCACACGCAAACCGCCGCATTGTGGCCCCCAGCGAGGCGTTCATGCAGTATCAGGAAAAGTGCCTGTGGCAGATCAAGCGGCCTTACAACCCCATTACAGCCCGCGTGAACGTGCGGTGTGTGTACTACATGGCCACCCGGCGCAAGGTTGACCTTGCCAACCTCATCGAGGCCACCTGCGACATTCTGGTAAAGGCCAAAGTTCTGGCGGACGATAACAGCCAGATCGTGGCTGCCCACGATGGTAGCCGGGTGGATTACGACAAGAAAAACCCCAGAGCAGAAATCTGGATTGAGGAAATGGAGGCAGATACATGATCCAAACCTGGACACCTGACACCAACAGGCCGGAACTGCCGAATTACCGAACGGTCAAGGCGTGGTTCCAGCAGTGCAGAAATCTGGCGGAGCAGGTCGAGGCCCAGAAGCAAAAGATCCAGCGTATCCGGGACACTGCCGAAAAGTGCACCCAGAGCATGAGCGGGATGCCGATGGGCGGTGGAGCCGGTGACAAAGTAGGCTTTGCCGTGGAGAGAATCGATACAGAAGAGCGGAACCTCAAGCAGATGGAGCTTGATCTCTGTGAACTGCGCATCGAAGCTGCCCGGCGGGCCTATTGCCTGAGCGGGTCTGCTCGGTCTGAAAAGCAAGCAAAGTGCATCTGCGGCTGGTATATCGACCTGAAGCCCCAAAAGAAGATCGCGGTGGACGTGGGCTTGTCCAGAGACAATTCGGTCTCTACCTACATCCACGAGGGGCTTGATGCTTTGGCAGAAATCTGGGAGGATGTACAAAACGACCATTGAAAGCGCTTTGATTTCTACGCTTTATTTGAATCGTTGTGAAGCACATGTGAATCAAAGTGTGGTAAAATGACTACAAGCGGAACCGCGCAAAGCGGTGCGCCGCTTCTCAGCAGCTTCCAAAGCGCGGCCCCGTACGGATTCTCCTTTCGTTCATGCCGCTTAACGCTTTTTCGCTTTGACACCGTGCTTTGCGGGCTGCTTCTATGCGAGATATCACCATCGAGCATCATGCGTGGTGCAAGTCCACGATCTCGCACCGAACGCCGCAAAGTCTGTAACGCGGCAAGTCTGACGCATGGAGTGATTCACCACCGGTGTGCGGGTGGGTGTGGGACTCCTGAAATCTTGCCCACGCCCTGAAACCTCCGCCCGTGAACAGCAGCACCGGAAATCCGAGCGGGCCAGCATGCCCCGCAGGATGTGCGTCAACTCAAGCAGCCCCGGCGGCGAACCGTGGGCTGTTTTTATTTGCTATATGGCCGCCTGAGCGCAATGTGGAGCGCGGTGCGTGTGTGTAGGCACGGCTGGTTCGATTCCAAGGGCGGCGTTTTATACTCCGGCAGCTCAAGTGGTAGAGCAGCGGTCTCCAAAACCGCAGGCTGCAGGTTCGAGCCCTGCCTGGAGTGCCAGACTTTGCATGACCGGGGGACGGCATGCAGAGAGTAGCGGGGCATCTGGCCGCAAGAGTTCCGGATGCAGCGGCAACGTCTTACTGTCCGGTAAAAACAGATAACGGCGTTGCTGCTTATATTATGCAAAAAGCCCCGCCAAGCGGCAGGGCTTTGAATTACAAACCTTTGATCTGGTTGAGAAGTGCGGCACGCAATGCGTCCGTTTCTTCATCGGTTTCAGGCTTGTTCGGGTCTTCCGGGATATATTCCAGTATATCGCCGGGCTGACAATGAAGCACTTCACAAATTTTGTCAAGCGCCCCAACGGGAAACTGCTTGATAGTGCCAAGACAGATTGCTGATATGGTAGGCGGTCTAATCCCGGTAGCTTCTGCAAGTTGCTTTTGGGTCATGTTTTCGTCGGCAAGCAAGGCCTTTAAGTGATAGCGAATAGACATTTCAAGCACCTCTTTTCTTACATCTATAATACCACGTTATCCGTTTTCAGTCAATACGCAATGCGAAATATCCTTCAAAGAAATTACGAAAATAGTATTGACGAATTACGCAAAGAGTGGTACAATAATTGTATTGGAAGGAGGTCAGAGGTGCAAGGGAGCAAATACCGGGAGGTGATGCTCCGTGACTAGCAAGGAGTTTGCAAAGCTCACCAGAGCCGAGCAGTTGGCACGTTTCGAGAAATATAAAAAAGCGGCCAGCGCTGGAACGCTGAACCGCTAAACGCCAGAAGCAAGCTACGACACAAGCCCCTTGCACCTCCATTTTATTTTTTTATAAGCGATTTGTCAAGATGAAATGTGAGGTTTTTACAATGAACTATCCTGTTACCAAAGAATTCTTCCTTCGTTCATCGCATATGGAAGAATCGGATCTCAATGATAGTCTGAAGGGGCTCATCGATGAAATTTGCCGACTTGTGAATCAGGCTTATGCTGATGGCATGGCATTTAGCAAAAAGGAGAAAGTAAAATGAGCAACATTCAGATTTTCAACAACCCCGATTTCGGCACCGTCCGCACCTTAGAAGAGGAGAACGGCGCAATTATGTTTTGCGGCAAAGATGTCGCAATGGCACTGGGCTATAAATCGCCCAAGGATGCAATTTCTGCTCATTGCAAGGGGGCGGTGAAACACCGCCTCCCCACCAGCAGCGGCGAACAGGACATGACTTTTATCCCTGAATCCGACCTTTACCGTCTGGTGTTCGGCTCCAAGCTCCCCACCGCAGAGAAGTTCACCGACTGGGTGACGGAGACCGTTCTGCCGTCCATCCGCAAGAATGGCGGGTACATCGCCGGGCAGGAGCAGCTTACCCCGCAGGAGCTGATGGCAAAGGCGCTGCTTGTGGCAAACAAGACCCTTGCAGACCGAGAAGCCCGCATCTCGGAGCTGACCGTGCAGAACAACATCATGGCCCCCAAGGCAGAGTATTTCGATGAGCTGGTAGACCGCAATATGCTTACCAGCTTCCGTGACACGGCCAAGGAACTGGGCGTAAAGCCCAAGACCTTTGTAAACTGGCTGCTGGAAAAGAAATTCATCTACCGCGACCAAAAGGGCAAGCTCATGCCCCGTGAGGACAAGAACAACGGTCTGTTTGAGGTCAAAGAAGCCAAAAACGACAAGACCCAGTGGAGCGGCGTGCAGACGCTTATCACTCCCAAAGGCCGGGAAACGTTCCGGCTGCTGTATCTGTAAAATTTAGTTTTTGACCCTGCCCCGCACCGGGGCGGGGTTTTATTATGTCTTGATTTAGGAAGGTGGTGGCGGTGGGTGCGCAGCGGTTGACAGACAAGCAGAAGAAAAAGATCATTGCGGACTATGTGCAGTGTCAAAATTACCGTGCAGTTGCAAAACAAAACGGTGTTTCGCCGAATACTGTTAGAAAAATCGTTGCGTCCTCACCGGACACTGAACAAAAGTGCACAATAAAAAAAGAGCAGAACACACAGGATATGCTCTCCTACATGGACAGCAAGAAAGATCGTGTTCAGGAGATCATAGATGTTTATCTCGGTGTCCTGACCGACCCGGAGAAGCTGGAAGGGGCGACCCTGCAGCAGATCACCACGGCGCTGGGCACTCTGATTGACAAGTGGACGGTCATTGATGATCGCAAGAAGGGCGATTCCTTCCACCAGACCGTTGAGGATGACCCCATCACCAAGAGCTTAAAGGAGGAGTTTAAGAAATGAGCTTCTCCCCAAAGCAAAAACAGATCCTGACTTTTCCGTATGAAAGCGACTATGATGCCCTGATCTGTGACGGTGCGGTTCGTTCCGGCAAGACCTCCATCATGTCTCTGTCTTTCGTGCTCTGGATGATGGCAGAATTCAACCACTGTTCCTTTGCATTTTGCGGCAAGAGCGTGGGCGCGGTGGAACGCAACATTGTTCAGCCGCTTCTGTCTGTCCGGTACTTGCAGCAGCAGTTCCAGATCACCTACAACCGCAGCGGCCACGTTCTCACGGTGCAGCGCGGCAGCAAGGTGAACATGGTGTATCTGTTCGGCGGAAAGGACGAAAGTTCTTACATGCTCATTCAGGGCATCACGCTGGCCGGGGTGCTGCTGGATGAAGTGGCGCTTATGCCCCGGAGCTTTGTGGAGCAGGCGCTGGCCCGATGCTCTGTCACCGGTGCCAAGTTCTGGTTCAACTGCAACCCGGAGAACCCGGAGCATTGGTTTCGCAAGGAGTGGATCTTACAGGCCAAAAAACACCGGGCGCTGCATCTGCACTTCTTGATGGACGATAACCCGTCTCTGGATGAGCGCACACGGGAACGCTACCGTAGCATGTACAGCGGCGTGTTCTATGAACGCTACATTCTGGGCCGCTGGGTGATGGCCGAGGGCCTGATCTACGATATGATGGACACTACGGCAAACACCTACCGCCCGCAGGACGCACCAGTTGGATTCAAGAGCCTTTCCACCCGTACCATTACATGCGACTACGGAACCACTAACGACACTGTTTTTCTCGATATCTACGATGATGGTGAAAAAGTAAGGGTGCATCGGGAATACAGGTGGGCGAGCCGCCAGGAGCACAGGCAGAAAACAGATGAAGAGTATGCCGATGACTTCATGGAGTTTATGGGGAAAGATCCTTGCGCCGCCATTGTTGACCCGGCGGCAGCGTCCTTTATCACAGCTCTGCGCCAGCGCGGCGTTTATGTGATAGAAGGAAACAACGACGTGCTGAACGGCATCCGCAAGTGCAGCACACTCCTTTCCCACCGCGATCTGCTGATCTCCACCGACTGCGAGGGGCTGCTGGATGAACTCGGCACATACCGGTGGGACGATAAAGCCGCCCTCATGGGCGTGGAAAAGCCCATCAAACAGCAGGACCACGGCCCAGATGCCCTGCGCTACTATATCAACTCACTGCCTGATTGGAGGTTTGAACGTGTCCAGACGTAACAAAAGCCGCCCCGCCGGAGGCGTAGAAAAACCGAATACGGCCACGATGGACGCTTTCTCCAACTCGCTGTTCTCGCTGGGGTACGGCTCACAGAGCCCACTGGAAGCAACGGAGTATCCGCTGACCCGGATGACGGACAACTACGCCTTGCTGAACAGCTTGTACCGCAGCAACTGGGTGGTGCAGAACGTTGTGGGCCTGCTCGTGGACGATATGCTGCGAGAGTGGTACGACCTCAAGAGCGCCACACCGGAGCAAGGAAAGGCAATCCAGACTGTGGAGCGTTCCACCCGGCTCCGTGACCGCGTGAGCACCGGCCTGAAATGGGGCCGCCTGTATGGCGGTGCCGCCGGGCTCATCCTCGTTGACGGACAGGAAGACCTTTCCCGTCCGCTGGATGCAGAAGCCATTCTTCCCGGCAGCTTCCGGGGGTTGTACATCCTCGACCGCTGGCAAGGCATCAGCCCGGACGCAGGCCTGACCTTTGAGGGCGGGGAGCTTGTGCCGGAGTACTACAGCATCAACGATGCAGCCGGGCACACTGCCGCCCGTGTCCATCACTCCCGCCTTGTGCGGTTCGTGGGCCGGGAACTTCCCAATCTGGAACGGCAGGCGGAGCTTTACTGGGGCGAGTCCGAGGTGGAAGCGCTCTATAATGACGTGGTGGCTCACGACAACGTGAGCGCCAACATGGCCGCTCTGACCTTCCAAGCGAATGTCAACACCATGGAGGTAAAGGGTCTGGAACAGCTGCTCTCCATGTCCAGCCCGGACGTGCAGCGGCGTTTCTGGAACACCATGCAGGCCCAGAAGGTCCTGCGCTCCAATTTCGGGATGCAGCTGGTAGAGCAGGGCAACAAAATCAGCAACACCCAGTACACCTTTGCTGGCCTGTCTGACGTGTACGAGAGCATGTGCCTGAACCTGTGCGGTGCGTCCCACTACCCCATGACCAAGCTTTTTGGCCGTTCCCCGGCGGGCATGAACGCCACCGGCGAAAGCGACCTGAAAAATTACTACGACTACGTGGACACCCTGCGGGAAAGCAAGCTGCGGCCCATTCTGGACAAGCTGCTTCCTGTAGTGGCCCGCAGCGCAGGCATTGAGCAGCTCGACCTTGATGTAACGTTCCCGCCGCTGTGGACACCCACTGCCAGCGAGACGGCTACGATCGCCAAGGAAAAGACCGATGTCATCATTGCAGCGTTTCAGGCAGGGCTTCTGGATGCAGATGTGGCAATGCGTGAGCTCAAGAAACTGGAGGACGAGACCGGCTTGTTCGGCTCCCTGACCGACGAGCTGATCGCCGCAAAGCAGGGCCAGACCTATCAGGACGTGACCGCCCTGCGCGACCCGCTGGCGGGGCTGCTGACAGAAAATACGCAGGAAGATACTGAGGAGGGAGAATAATCCATGCCCACTCTTGCCCGTGCATCCCCTGAGCGGGAACTGCAACGACTCATCCGGCTGTACCTCAAGGCGGAGACGGACATCATCAACGAGATTGGCCGCCTGCGCAGCCGGGGGCTTGTGGACTATCACGCCGTGGCCGCGCTGGAACGGGTGCAGGAGATCCTGCGTCAGCTGGAAACGGATGAATGGGAGTATGTGCCCCGTATGGTGGAGGCGCAGTTCTACGTTCTCCACCCGGAGGCCCGGGCGATTTCCGGCGAGACCGTGGAAAAGCACCTGCGCGGCTACGCAAATGCCCAAAGCCTTACCAGCACCCAGACGGACATCGTGCAAAAGCTCACGATAAACCTCATGGGGCAACTGGTGGATGGGAACATGACGGTGCTCTCCACCCTGCAAAGCGCCCTGTTGGGCCGGACTGAGCCGGACGTTTACCGGCGGGTCGGTCTGGAGCAGGTGGCAGCGCAGCAAGCTGTGGGCCGGGGCATCAACCAGAGCGTTCCTGCCTTTGTAAACGCTCTGCGCCGGGAGGGCGTGACGGCATTCACGGACAAGGCAGGGCGAAATTGGAGCCTGCACACCTATGCCACCATGGTCTCCCGCACCACATCCCGGCAGGCTGAAATCCTTTCTGTGGTGACGCAGGACGAGGGGCAGGACTTGTATCAGATCAGCTCCCACGGCACAACCTGTGCCCTCTGCGCTCCGTATGAGGGCCGGGTATACAGCAAGAGCGGAAAAGACCCGCACTTCCCGCCGCTTTCGGATGCCTTCGGCAAAGTAGACCCCGCCGGGCCGGATGACCTGACGAACAGCTGGCTGAACATCCATCCGGGCTGCCTGCACGCCCTTCGTCCATGGACACCCGCCGGGCGGACGGAGAAAGAGCTGGAACGGATCAGACGCTTTTCTGACCCCACAACAAATCCATACAGCCGAGACCCGCGCACCAAAGCACAGATCGAGGCTTACCGCAAAAAGGAGCAGGGCCGCTCCAAGTGGCTGCGGGATTACCGCCAGTGGGAAAATTACCGCACGGCTCTGGGAGACAAGGTGCCCAAGACCTTTGAGACCTTCCAGCGGCACAAGCTGGCAGATGACGAAAAATATCACAAATGGATGAACGCATACAGAAACGGAGGTGATGCCCATTGATTGCGTACTATGGAAGCAAACTGAGCCCTCACATGACGGAAACGCCGGAGGGCTTTTTAATTTGCCACGATGTCAAAATCGCCCGTACTGGAACGCAGAACTATTTGGCCCGGGAGATCGGGCTGGACGGGATGCCGGAGCGTGTTCTTCAGGTGACACGAAGCGCCGAGGATGTGTTTGACCCGGCTGCAATTGCCAGTTTTGAGGGCAAAGATGTCACCAACACCCACCCCTCGGAGATGATCGTGCAGGAAAATCAGGCCGCCTACTCCAAAGGCCACGCAGAGAACGTGCGCCGGGTGGGCGATTATCTGGTGGCTGACCTGTACCTGAAAGACCCCACGCTGATCTCAGAGGTCAAGAACGGGGCCATGCGGGATGTGTCCTGCGGCTATTACTGCCAGTATGAGGCAGACGGCGCAGGATACCGGCAGACCCATATCAGAGGCAATCACATCGCCATCGTGCCCAGTGGGCGCGCTGGCCGTGATGTTGCAATAAAAGACAGTGCCGCCGAACTTCCGGCGGAGAAAGGCAAGGTAAAACACATGAGCAAGAGCAAGAGTTTGCTGTCTCTGTTCGGTCTGGCGGCAAAGAACGCGGCCCCCGAAGAGCTTGACAGCATGGTGGAGACCGCTGCCGCAGCGCTGGATGCAGCACCCGCCGTTCCGGCGCAGGATGCAGGCCCCGCCGTTCCGGCGCAGGATGCAGGCCCCGCTAAAGACACAGATCCCACTGACACCCAGAATACCGCTGTTCTGGACGCGCTGAACAACCTTTCCGGCAAGCTGGATCAGCTGATCGCTGCCAACACCAAAAAGACAGAGGACAAAGAGCCGGAAGACCTGGACAAGGTGATCGCTGAAATGTCCGGCGAAAAGCCTGACAAGAAGGAAGAGGACGAGGACGAAAGCGGTTCCACAACCGTTTCCGCTGATGACGAGTGCGCAAAGCCTGCCGCCAATGACAGCGGTCTGGCTCTGCTGAAAGCCATGCGCCCCATCATCAACGGCATTCAGGACAAGGCCACCCGTGATGCCCTGTCCAAGACCCTGATCGAGCAGGTCAAGGGTACCAGCTCCGTGGATGCCATTGCAAAGGCTGCACAGGACAGCGCTGCCGCTGCCGCCAGCGCATCTGGCAAGAACCGGTATGAGCAGCTGTGTCAGGCTTCCCAGTCCGCTTACAACGACCGCAATCCCCACATGAAGAAGGAGGGCTAAAAAATGTCCCTGAACACTCAGATTATCGGCAAGACCATGCCCCACGGCTTTGCTGGCACTTATGCTCGCCAGCCGGATATGATCGTCAACACCCGCCCCGTTGGCGGCACCGAAAACATTCCTTTTGGCACTGCCCTGAAGTATGACAGCGGCAAGGTCATCGTGATGGGCGGCACCGGCACTACCGCTGCACAGTTCGCAGGCATTGCGGGCAGCGAAGTCAAGAGCGCCCTGGTTTATCCTGACCAGAACGGCGGCCGGTATGCACCCGGCGAGGCGTGCAGCGTGTTCCAGCGCGGCAGCATCAACGTGCTGTGCCAGCGCGGCACCCCGGCCCTGGGCGGTGACGTTTACGTCCGCATTGCCAAAACCGCTGACTACGCCACCGCACTGGTAGGCGGCTTCGAGGCGGAAGCAGACGGCAAGACCGCCGGGAACTCCGTTAAACTCACCAACTGCCAGTGGGGCGGCGCGGCTGATTCCAACGGCGTGGCCGAGCTGGTCATCCTCACCCGTGCAAACGCCTGATAGGAGGGCTTAGACTATGGCAAACTTCCAGAACGTCGGCACCACCAATGCCGGTACTTTCACCGTAAACAACGCCGGTGCTGCGCTGCCCGGCGGCACTCCCACCATGGACGCGGCTGCTATCCAGAGCGGCAACGCGTTCCTGTCCAGTGAGCTGGAAAAGCGTGACCCGCTGATCCGCAAGCCCCTCACCAGCGTCACCTATCCCCGTGATATCCCCATTGAGGTGGGCGGCGGCTGGGTGGATTACGTCTCCGCCATGTCCGTGGCCTACGGTATGGCGGGCGGCTCCGGCGCTTCTGCCGTTAACGGCGGCGGTTCCAACGGCATCCCTGTGGTGCAGGCCAGCGTGAGCAAGGGTGCATTCAAGGCCCATGTTTTTGCCGCTGCCCTGCGTGTGATGTTCGTGGATATGCAGCGCGCCAACTTTATTGGCCGCAGCCTTGACCAGATGCTGCAGGACGGCATCCGTCTGGCCTATGACAAGCACATGGATCAGAACACCTACGTGGGTTTCGACGAGTACGCCACCACCGGCCTGGTCAACAACCCCGATGTCACCAAGACCACTGCCGCAGCTTCCAGCACCGGCTCCTCTGCCAAGTGGGCGGACAAGACCCCCAAGCAGATCCTGACGGACATCAACAACGCAATCACTGCCGTGTGGGCCGCCAACGAGTACGACGAGGCTGGTATCCCCAACCACATCCTGATCCCCTACGAGCAGTACAGCTACATCACCACCACTATGGTGAGTGACCTGGGCACTGAGACCATCTACGACTTCCTGAAGAAGCACAACGTGGCCGCAAACCATGGCGTGGATCTGGAGATCGCTCCCACCCGCTGGGTCAAGGGCGCTGGTGCTTCCGGCGGCGACCGCATGGTGGTGTACGTCAACAACCGCCGCTTTGTCAAGGCAGACGAGCTGGTGCCCCTGTCCCGCGTGATGAGCGCTCCCAATGTCACCAATGTCTGCTACGACACCGCCTATATGGCAAACGCATCCGAGGTGCAGCTCATGTACCAGACCTCCATGCTGTACGTGGACGGCATCTGATCAGGAGGCGGCAGAAATGGCTTTCGTACTTTCCAAAGCAAACATCATCCTGCCCAGCGCAGACGGCTCTCAGACCTTTCCTCTCCACCGGGAGCAGTTGGTCGAAGTGCCGGACTGGGCGGCAGAGACAGCCTATTTCAAGGCACTGGTGGCAGATGGTGACATCGTGCCCACGAACCGCAGTGACAAGGCCGTACAGGATGCCGCAGACAAGCCCGTCCGCAAGAAAAAGACTGCGGACTGGGACAAGCCTGCCGAACCGCAGGAGCCTGCTGACCCGCAGGAAGACTGAGGAGGCTGCCCATGTGCTGGACGATGAAACCGCAGTTTCAGGGCATTCTTGCGCAGGCCGCAAATCTGGGGCAGAGCGTGGGCAATTACACCGCAGAGCAGTTCAAGGCGGAATACCCGCAGTTCTGTGACGCGGACGGAAATTGCCACTTGCCGGATGTGATGCTGGAAGAGATCGTGAAAATGGCAAACGTCAGCATTCAGCCTGATAAATGGCTGGACAGCTGGCACTACGCCGTGGGGCTTTATGTGGCCCATTACGTCACTTTGCAGCTGCGCACCTATGCGGAGAGCACCGCCACCCCGGCGCAGGCGGCAGCGTCCGGCGCTCTGGTGGGTGTGGTGAAGTCTGCCACACTGGGCGACAGCTCCGTGACCTACGACACCAGCGCCCTGACCGCAGGAACAGAGGACTGGGGCGACCTGAACGCCACCACCTACGGTCAGATGCTGGCAAACCGTGCCCGCTTTATCGGTGCGGCCGGAACTTTTGTGATGTGAGGTGCACCCATGAACTGGAATGACTGGTATACCGACCTGATGGAGATCAGGCGCACGGAAAACGTGAAGGATGGACAGTTGAGCCGCAAGGAACGGAAGGTCGTCCGCTCCGGTGTTCCGTGCCGGGTGTACCGCAGCCAGGACAAGGCCCCGACGATGACCCAGACCGCAGCCAATGTCCAAAAAACGGACAAGCTGGCCTGTGATATTGATGTGGATATCAAGCCCGGCGATGAGCTAGTGATCCACAGGGGGGCACGGCTGGGGCACGCCGTGCAGGAGACCCGGTACTTCGCCGGGGATCCTGACCTGTACTATGAGCCCTTCGGGGCCGTGCTTCCCGGGCTGGCCCACCAGGAGGTCGTCCTTCTCAGCCAGGAGCGTGTAAAATGAACCTGCAGGAGTACATCAAGAAGCTGGAGGCGGCGCAGGCCGCTTTGCCAGAAATGCTCGCAGACGTTGCCCGCAATGCCACCCTCCGGGCCGTGGAAGCGGCACAGGATAAGACCCCGCCCACAGCGGACAGCCTGAGCGGAACCAATACCCGCACCGGAGAGCTGAAACAGCACTGGGCAACTGACAGCCGAACAGAACCCGAAAGGCAGGGCGGAGAGATCGTCACTGAGCTGAACAACAACAAGGAATACGCCTCCTACGTCAACGATGGCCACCGGATGGACAAGCACTTCGTGCCGGGTCTGTACGCAAACCCCTATACCGGAATGCTGGAATACGACCCGGGCCGCCGGGGAGAGGTTGGCATGATGGTGGGCACGAAAACGACCTACGTTGAGGGCCTGCACATGTCCGATGCAGGCATTGAAGCCTATAAGCGAACCGTGAAGATAGAGACAGAAAAAGCCGTGAACAAGCTGGGAGAGATGCTGAAATGACCTTTACCATTACAACGCTGGCCCGGTCTTTGGCGGAGTATCTGGCTCCCTTCCTGCCCGGTGTGCAGATGTTGGAAGACCCTGCACAGCAAGGCGTGGAGCCGCCCTGCATGTTTATCCAGCAGCGGGGAAGCGATATCAAGCCTTACCCAGGCGGGCGCTGGCTGCGCACCATCCGGCTCGACCTGACCTATCTGCTGGACTATAACCTCGCAGACCTGCGCCAGCAGTACAACAAAGCCGCTGAGACGCTCGATTTCTGCATGGAAACATTCCCTTATTCCGATGGAACAGAAGCGGAAAAACTCCTGCATACCTACGAGCGCAGCACGGATATCGATGACGATGGCTTGCATTACAAGTTTGAGCTGCGGGTCTTTGTGAAAAAGCCCGTGGACGCTGTGAAGATGCAGACCCAGACCGTAAACCAGAAGGTAGACCAATGAAACAGAATAATACCCAATACAGCCGGGAAGTGCTGCTGAAAGACCCGCGTTTTGCGGGGTATCAGCCGGATTTTCTGGCTGTTGTTTTACACAAACCGTTTTACACCCTCGCAGAGGCTGAGGCCGCTGTGAAAGAATTTTGGAAGGAGTGACACCTATGGCAGCAGGCGGAACCTGGACTGTACAGAACAAGGTGCGGCCCGGCATTTACTTTAAATTTCGCTCCAAGAACCAGCAGAACCTTACCATCGGTGATCGTGGCAAGGTGACGATCTGCGAACCCATGAGCTGGGGCCCCGTTGGCAAGGTGATGGAGATCGCCGCCGGGGAAGACCTGACCCCCTACACCGGCTACGACATCACCGATGCACACAATCGCTTTGCATCTATGATCTTCAGCGGCTCCAACCGTACCGCAGCACCCACCAAGCTGCTGCTTTACCGCCCGGCCGCTGCGGACAGCGCAAAGGCCACCGGCACTATCGCCCCGCTGACGGCTACTGCAAAATACCCCGGCTCCCGGGGCAATGATATCGTGGTGATCGTCACTGCACTGACGGAACCTGCGGGCAGTTTCCAGGTCTCCACGGTCGTTGACGGCGTGGTGAAGGATCAGCAGACCGGAAAGACCGTTGCAGACCTGACCGGCAATGACTGGGTGGATTTCAGCGGCACAGGCACTCTGGCTGCAAATGCCGGCACCCGGCTTTCCGGCGGTAAGGACGGCAAGGTGAACGCTGCCGCATACAGCACCTACCTGACGAACATCGAGCCCTACAACTTCGACTCCATGCTGTATGATGGGGATGATACCACCGTAAAGACCGCGATGGAGACCTTTATCAAGCGTGTGAACACCGAAGTGGGCCGCTTCTCTCAGCTGGTGGAAGCCAATGCCACCAACCCTGACACCCGATTTATCGTCAACGTGTGCAGCGGTCTGGTGATGAACGATGGCACCACCCTGACCCCGAAGGAAGCCGTCTGGTGGGTCGGAGGTGCGCTTTCCGGCGCGACCTACGCCAACGACCTGACGAATGCCGCCGTTCCCAACGCGGTGGACATCTCTCCCAAGATGACCCACAACCAGTATGTGGATGCCATCAATGCGGGAAAGTTCGTTTTCAACGCTGATGACGGCACCGTCCGGGTGGAGTATGACATCAACTCTCTGGTGACCTATACCAGCGAGATCGGCGAGGTGTACCGCTACAACCGCACCATGCGGCTGTGCAACACCATTGCAAACGACCTGTACAAGCAGTTTGCCCAGAGCTATGTTGGCATTGTGGACAACACCGAGGACGGTCGCCGACAGTACAAGAGCGCCATCGTGAAGTATCTGGATCAGATCCAGGCATCCGGCGGCATCCAGAACTTCAACGGCGAGACGGATGTCATTGTGGAAGCAGGCGAGGCAAAAGATGCCGTGCTCATCACGCTGGCCATCGAGGCCGTGGGCAGCACCAACAAGATCTATATCACCCTGGATGTGGCGTAAGGAGGTACAAAGATGAGTTATTTGATGGCCCAGGACACCCTGAACGGTGCAGAGGGCAAAATTACCATTACCCGGAACGGCCGCATTCTGGAAGCCGCAGGTATGCGGAACATCAAGACCATTGCAGGCATTCAGACTTCGGACATGAAGACCATCGGCACCCGAAAGGTGCAGAAAAAGGCCAACGGTGTCACCCAGACCGGCACCGGAAACGTCTATTTCGGCTCCAACGGCTCCAACCTGTTCACCGATATGGTGCTGAACTACATCGAAAACGGCGTGCAGGACCTGTTTGACATCACCATCACCAACCAGGACCCCACGTCCAGCGTGGGCGCGCAGGTAATGGGCTACTATGGCTGTGTGCTGACCGGTGATATCCCGCTGTCCATTCTGGATGACGAGGAAGCCATGCTGAACTACGATTTCAATTTCAGCTATACCAGCGTCAAACGTCTGGAAGCGTTCAACGATCCCACCAACCTGGGCAGCAACTGATTTTAGGAGGTATTTTTTATGAGCGCACTTTCTGCATTTCTGCATCCCGCTGTGACCTGCGAGGAAAAGGAAATCATCATCTCCAAGCGTTTTCTGGGCGAGGACGGCAAGCCTGTCCCCTTTAAGATCCGCGCCCTGACCCAGGAGAAGAGCGCTGCCATCATCAGGACAGCCACCCGGATGAAACTTGTAAACGGCCAGTTGCAGGAATCCGTTGATGCCAACGAGCTGAGTGCCCGCACCATTGTGGAAGCTACTGTTTTCCCGGATTTCCGCAGCGCGGAGCTGTGTGAGGCCTACGGCACCAAAGACCCGGTTCAGGTTCCCGGCAAGATGCTTCTGGCCGGTGAGTTTGGCCGCCTGATCGATGCCGTGAGCAAGCTCTCCGGCTTTGACAAGAGCCTGGACGAAGAGGCAAAAAACTGATCTCCGGGGGCAGCTGGGATATCGACGTGCTGGTGGCATACTACTGCTTCGATAACCTAAGCTGGCCCCCGGGCAAGTACGATGCCCTGCCGGTGCGTGAAAAGGCGCTGGTGAGGGCATTTGCTTTGCGCTCCATGGAAAAGCGCAGAGAAGAGACCCAGCGGATGAAGGGGGCGGGACGAAATGGCTAAGATTCAAGAAACGCTTGTCCTTCAGGATCGGTTTTCCTCAACATTTTCGAGCTATCTAAAATACGCTCAAAAAGCGGCGGTAGCAACTGGCGTTCTGAGAACCTCTGCCAATGGAGATTTTTCTAAGGTCGTGGACGCTATTGTGAACGTGAACAGTTCTCTGGCAGATATGGCGAGGGCGCAAACTGATGTAGCTAAATCTATGCAAGAGCAAAAAGACACTCTGGGAGAGCTTGCATCCGCAGCTACAAAGGCGGCAGAAGCCGCACAGAAGGCTACCACAGCAAACAGAAATCACAAAGAGAGCACGGATGAAGCAAAAAAATCAGCGGATCAGCTGACGCAAAGTCTGAAAAGCCTTGTTGCGTCCTACGTCAGCATTCAGGGCCTGAAAAAGGCCGTTGACCTGTCTGACAGTCTGGTCTCCATGCGTGCCCGGCTTGACCGGATGAACGACGGCCTGCAGACCACCCAGGAGCTGGAAGCGATGATCTACCAGTCGGCCCAGCGTTCCAGAGGCAGCTTCACCGATACCATGGGGCTGGTCTCCCAGCTGGGCACAATGGCCGGTGATGCCTTCAGTAGCTCCAAAGAAATTGTCCAGTTCGCCGAACAGTTGAATAAGCAGCTGGCCATGTCCGGAGCGTCCGGCGCGTCTGCGCAGGCCGCGATCCTCCAGCTGGAACAGGGGCTTGCATCTGGCGTTCTGCGCGGCGATGAGCTGAACAGCGTGATGGAGCAGGCTCCTGCCCTCGCAAAGTCCATTGCAGACTATATGCAAGTCAGCGTGGGCGAGCTGCGCGAGATGGGCTCTCAGGGGCAGATCACTGCTGACATTGTGAAAAACGCGCTGTTTGCAGCGGCCAAGGACACGAACGCGGAGTTTGAAAAGACCCCCATGACATGGGCACAGGTCTGGACGGTGGCAAGCAATACCGCCGTCCGGGCGCTTGACCCGCTGCTGACGGCCATCAACTGGGTGGCAAACAACCTGAATGTTGCGATTCCGCTGGTGGTCAGTCTGGGCTCGGCGTTCGGTGTGCTCCTGATCGCCGCCAACTGGACAAACATCCTCGCAACGGCTACAAAAACAGCCGCGTCCATGCAAGCATTCTATAACGCTGTTATGGCAGCAAATCCTATCGCCCTGACTGCTGCGGCAGTTCTGGTGCTGGTGGCTGCTCTGTATGGCGGTGTGGCAGCATTCAACAAGCTGACCGGTTCCAGCATTTCGGCCACCGGCATCATCACGGGAGCATTTGCGACTGTGGGCGCATTCGTCTTCAACGGCGTTCTGGTCCCGCTGCAGAACGGCTTTGCTGCTTTTGTGAATTTCCTGGCGAATGCGTTCAACAACCCCCTGGCTGCAATCAAAATCGCATTCTACGACATGGCGATCACGGTAATGCAGTACTTGCAGAACATCGCGCAGGGACTGGAGGGCCTGCTGAACAAGATCCCAGGCGTGACCGTGGATTTGACCAGCGGCGTGAATGCCACGGTCACAAAGCTCCAGCGCGACCGCAAATATGAAAAGTGGGCCAGCGGTTACACGGAAGTCGTCAAGCCGTGGGAAAACATCGACCTTGGCAAGGCCTATAAGGCCGGTCGCGATTGGGGCGCAAACCTCGGAAAATCCGGCCTTATGGGCGCCGGCACGGGAGAGCTGGAAATTCCGCAAGCGGCAGACGTAAAAGATTTGCTGGGCAACATCGACAAGAACACCGGCAAGATTGCAAAGACGGTGGATCTGTCCGATGAGCAGATCAAGATGCTGGTGGATGTGGCTGAACGCAAGTACGTCAATAACGTCAACCTGACAAGCCAGACCCCCATGATCACCGTGCAGGGCCAGAACACCGGCAGCACCGAAAAGGATGCCCGGAATCTGGCAGACAACCTGCGGGACCTTCTGTTGGATATGATGAACGCAGGCAGCACCGTCACCGTGCAGTAAGGAGAAAGAGATGTCCCTGTACAAACTGTATTTTTCCAGCGGCGCAACGGTGATCGCCCTGCCCATCAATCCGGAAAAGCTGCCGGAGACCCTTTCTGCTGACAACGGAACCTATAACGTGCTGGGCCTTGGCCCTATCATGCAGCCCCGCACGCCGAACCTGCGCACCGTGTCCATTTCGGGCCTGCTGCCCGGGCGGCGGCT
>OGLF01000294.1_pt1 | contig 33027 bp, 22 predicted proteins | sample 1572701 | NCBI WGS metagenome assembly OGLF01 (sample SAMEA2581910, study PRJEB24529) | metagenome | biome: Human gut stool | place: China | collected 2011 | reverse complement strand
AGGGCAGAGATATTTGCAGAATGCGCGGTTATCTTTAAATATAAAGGCAAGCGCATTTCCGGCGAGAAACAGCCAAAACATAATTTTCTCAAGATTTGCGACCTTGAACAAAAACAGACCCGACACAAGAGCCAATGATAACGCAAACATCACATAGCGCAGAATTCCGAGTTTTTCTTTTCGCGGCTTCCGTGGCTGCTTATAAGGAAGAAAGTCCAAAACCATAGCCGTCCAACAGGCATAGCCGCACCATCCGCGTCCGAACAGCAGCGGTCCGAAGATTTTGGCCACGGCATAGTGAATGGTTGCTGCTTCAAAAACGCCGAGGAACAGATAGTACCAAAAGCCCTCAATCTGCATATTTTCTCGGGAGATTATGCCGAGATACAGCAGCATGTAACTCCCGACTGCCAGCTGTACAAAATGACGCGCATAGCGTTTCTCGGCGGTAAAAAGTGCCGTCCCCAATGCGAGACAGGTGCCTATGTAGCTGAAATTCAGCAAATAAAACAGATTATCCTTTATTAGCCATAGTGTGATTGCCACCGCTTCGAACAACAAAAACAGTAATACCGACACAAGGTATCTCGATAAACCCTTGTTATTTCCTTTCTCTTTTTTCTTTTTCATTGTTTTTTCCATCCTTTTTTCGTGAATATGAAACGGCTGAGTTTATTCGGATTTATACCCATTTCTCGTGCCGCTTTTTTAATGCCTGCGACAATATAACTATATACTGTAATTTTAAAGCTTATGAGCAAAATGTGCAACTGTAATTCTGTTAAAAAACGGTAAAAGCGCCGCAAATTGTGAAAATCGGCAATCGGTCTGAGGAAGCTCGGCCGTTTGGCATCGCCGAATATACCACAAGCAATATAGACGTATTTATTATCGACTTGTTTAATAAAATAAAATAACGGACGACTTGGCAAAATACGGGACTATACGGCAAAGCAATATAATAAGCCTAAATACGGCAACACGTACAAGATTTACGGATATTTTTTCGCATTTAGTTGCGAAAACGTTTCCGCTGTGATAAAATTCTTTTGTATTTTACGGGCGCGGCGGCTTTGCGCCTTTGCCTGCTTTAACGGAGTTGAGATTGATGAAAACTGCAGTTGTTACGGGCGGTTCGAGCGGAATAGGACTTTCCTGCTGCCGTAAGTTTCTTGAAAACGGATACAGGGTGTATGAGCTGAGTCGCCGCGAGCCGAAGATCCAAACGGTAGGCGTTAAGCATATTTCGTGCGACGTCACGGATGAGCACTCGGTTTCAGAGGCATTCAAAAAAATATATAATGACAGCGGAAGCATTGATATACTTGTGAATAATGCAGGCTTCGGCATCTCGGGGGCGGTTGAATTCACAGAGCTTGCAGAAGCTAAAAAACAGTTTGACGTCAATTTCTTCGGCTGCTTTATTTGCTCAAAAAACGTAATTAAATATATGAGACTTCAAGGCGGCGGAAGAATTGTTAATCTCAGCTCTCTCGCAGCTCCGCTTGCCATACCGTTTCAAGCGTTTTATTCGGCGTCAAAGGCGGCTGTAAATTCGCTGACTCTGGCTCTTGCAAACGAGGTGCGACCGTTTAATATAAAGGTTTGCGCCGTAATGCCGGGCGATGTTAAAACGGGTTTCACCGCGGCAAGAGAGAAAAATACCGCCGGTGACGAATTTTACGGCGAGACACTTAAAAGAGCGGTTGCCGGTATGGAGCGCGACGAGCAAAACGGTATGTCACCGGATGATATAGCAGATGCGGTGTATGCTGCGGCAACCAAAGCTCGTCCGAAGCTTTTGTCTACAAAAGGCACTAAATATCATCTGTTTTTGGCACTTTCAAAGGCATTGTCGGTTTCGCTTGTGAACATCATAGTCGGAAAGCTTTATTCTTAATAATTCGGGGTGTAAGGCAATACTGTTATTAGCTGCTTTTGCCCCGTTTTCTTGTTATTCAATAAAAACACATTCGGAGGTACTATGCAAAATTTTGTAGAGCTTATTCAGAATATCAACAGTAAGGTAAACAGCGTCGTTTGGGGGCCTCCGATGCTCATATTGATGCTGCTTACCGGTCTTTATCTCACGTGCGGTACGCGATTTTTTCAAATACGCCGTTTTTGCTACACAATTAAAAATACGGTTGCCGCAATTTTTAAAGACCGCAAGGTAACAAAAACCAAGGATGAAAAAGCCATATCGCAGTTCCAGGCACTTGCAACGGCTCTTGCCGCAACGGTAGGCACGGGCAACATTGTAGGCGTAGCCACCGCGATTTCCTCCGGCGGAGCGGGTGCGGTATTTTGGATGTGGATTTCTGCTTTGCTCGGTATGATGACGAGCTTTTCCGAAAATGCGCTTGGCATATATTTCCGCAGAAAAAACGAAAAAGGCGAGTGGGTGGGCGGCCCTATGTATTATATCGAAAAGGGACTCGGCCAAAAGTGGCTTGCGGTTATATTTTCTGTTTTTTGTCTGTTCGCGTCGTTCGGAATAGGCTCGGTGGCTCAGGTCAACGGAATATCCACGGCACTTAAGGGTTCGTTTAATATACCGGGCGTTGTCACGGGGATAGTCGTTTGCGCCCTTATAGCCGTTATAATTTACGGCGGACTGAAAAGAATAGTCACGGTGACGGAAAAATTTGTGCCTTTTATGGCGGCGTTTTACATAATAGGCGCGCTTATAATAATAATCGTAAACTTCCGCCATATAGGCGACGCTTTCGGCGAGATATTTTCGGGGGCGTTCAGTATGCGCTCCGTCGGAGGAGGCGTTATGGGATACGGTATTTCAAGAGCCATGCGTTTCGGTGTGGCGCGCGGAGTATTTTCTAATGAGGCGGGCCTCGGCTCGTCGGTAATGGTCCATTCCTCCTCTGATGCCAAGGAACCCGTAACACAGGGTATGTGGGGCATATTTCAGGTGTTTTTTGACACCATTGTTATATGCACACTTACGGCACTCGTAATACTGACTACCGGGGCAAATCTGCAAAGCGGACTTGAGGGAGTCAATATAACAATATATGCCTTTGAGAGCGTGCTCGGCAAATGGGGCTCTTATATAGTATCCATAGGTATAGTTATGTTCGCTTTTTCAACCATACTCGGCTGGTCGGTGTACGGCTCGCGTGCCGCAGAATATATAGGCGGAAAAAAGCTGACTGCGGTGTATAAAATAATATTTCTCGCAATGATATTTATAGGTGCCGTGTCGAGCATTCAGCTTGTTTGGGATCTTTCCGATACGTTTAACGGTCTTATGGCTTTGCCGAACCTTATAGGTCTGTTGCTTTTGTCGGGGACGGTGTTTAAAATAACCGAAAACTACGAGCAGAGAGTGATAGGCGGCAAAAAGATAAAGCCGATGCTGTCTTTTTATGACCGTGAGAAATAATTTTCGGTATTCACATTTAACTTCGAATTTGATATAATATACGGGATTTAAAAAGATAAAAGAGGAAATTTATGTCAGGTAAAAAGGACTACATCAGAAATTTTTGCATAATTGCCCATATCGACCACGGCAAGAGTACGCTTGCCGACCGTTTGTTGGAGCTTACGGACTCCGTAGCGAAGCGTGATATGGAGGCGCAGCTTCTTGACAATATGGATATTGAGCGTGAACGCGGTATAACCATTAAGGCACGTGCCGTAAAGCTTGATTATAAGGCTGCCGACGGCAAAAAATATGAACTGAACTTAATAGACACTCCCGGTCATGTTGACTTCAACTATGAGGTGTCGCGTTCCCTTGCGGCATGCGAGGGAGCTGTGCTGATAGTTGACGCGTCACAGGGGATAGAGGCTCAAACTCTTGCAAATACCTACCTTGCGCTTGACCACGACCTTGAAATTGTACCGGTAATAAATAAAATCGACCTTCCCGCCGCAGAGCCGGAGCGCGTTGCTAAAGAAGTGGAGGACGTTATAGGCATACCGTGTATGGATTCGCCGCGAATTTCGGCAAAAACGGGCGAGAATGTCCCCGCTGTGCTTGAGGAAATCGTAAACCTTGTGCCGCCTCCGGATGATAACGATTCAAAGCCGCTCAGAGCGCTTGTATTTGACTCCGTATATGACAGCTATCGCGGTGTAATTGTCTATGTCAGAATAGTTGACGGCGTGGTAAGGCCGGGGCAGACCATGCGTCTTATGGCTACGGGCGCCGAATTTACAATTGTGGAAACGGGATATATGCGCGCCAAGAGCTTGGAGCCGACAAAGCAGCTGTCCTCGGGTGAGGTCGGTTATATCACCGCTTCGATTAAAACCGTAGGCGATGCGCGCGTAGGCGATACCGTGACTCTTGCCGAAAATCCGGCTTCGGAGCCGCTTGCAGGATATCGTAAGGTAAATCCGATGGTTTTCTGCGGAATTTATCCGGCGGACGGAGCGGATTATGAGGCTCTTAGGGACGCTCTTGCCAAATTACAGCTGAATGACGCCTCGCTCTCGTTTGAACCCGAGACGTCAAGTGCCCTCGGCTTCGGCTTCAGGTGCGGTTTTTTGGGGCTTTTGCACCTTGAAATCATACAGGAACGCCTTGAGAGAGAGTATGACCTTGACCTTGTAACAACAATACCTTCGGTTGTTTACAAAATACATCTTACCGACGGAAACGTAGTCGAAATAGACAATCCGTGCAACTACCCCGACCCCGCAACAATCGATTTTGCGGAGGAACCCATGGTGGAGGCGCACATCTTTTCTCCTAAGGATTATGTGGGAGCCATAATGGATCTTTGCCAGGACAGACGCGGCGAATATAAAGAAATGACGTATCTTGACGCCGACAGGGTGGACTTAAAATATATACTCCCGCTTAACGAAATAATCTATGACTTCTTTGACGTCTTAAAATCGCGTACGCGCGGCTATGCTTCGTTCGACTATGAGCTTTGCGGCTACCAAAGGTCAAGCCTTGTAAAGCTCGACGTTCTTTTGAACGGCGATATGATAGACGCCCTCTCGTTTATTATTCACTCCGAAAAGGCATATCCGAGAGCGCGCAGAATAGCCGAGAAGCTTAAGGACAATATCCCGCGTCAGATGTTTGAAATTCCCATTCAGATAGCCGTAGGCGGCAAGGTAATAGCGCGCGAAACCGTAAAGGCAATGCGTAAGGACGTGCTCGCTAAATGCTACGGCGGCGATATAACGCGTAAAAAGAAGCTGCTTGAAAAGCAAAAAGAGGGTAAAAAGCGTATGCGCAAGTTCGGTACGGTAGAAGTTCCGCAAGAGGCGTTTATGGCTGTGCTTAAATTAGACGATGAATAATATAGGACTGTATATTCACATTCCGTTTTGCAATTCAAAGTGCCCGTATTGCGATTTTTACTCGTTTCGCGCCGATGACGATACAAAAAACAGATATGTTTCGGCTGTTTTGCGAGAGCTTCGGAGCAATTCAAAACAGTTTAATTGTAAAGCTGATACGCTTTACATTGGCGGCGGAACTCCGTCGGTTTTGGCTCCGGATTATCTTTGCCAAATCATAAACGGCGCAAAATCAACGTTTTTGACCGATGATGCGGAAATAACGGTAGAGTGCAACCCGTTTTCGCTCGGTGACGAATTCTTTGAAAAAGTAAGCGAGTGTAAAGTAAACAGGCTTTCCATAGGGCTTCAGTCGGCAAATGACGGCGAACGTAGGATTTTAGGCAGACGAGCCGATAAACACGAGGTCTTGGGTGCCGTTTCAAGGGCAAAAGAAGCGGGAATAGGCAATATTTCGCTTGATGTCATGCTCGGCGTGCCGGGTCAAACTAAAGAGAGCCTTAAAAGCACGCTTGATTTCTGCATTTCTTCGGGTGTGCCGCACCTCAGCTGCTACATTCTCAAAATAGAGGAGAATACGCCGTTTTTTCGTATGAGAAACAAATTGCCGTTTCCCTCTGACGACGATACGGCCGATATGTACCTTTTTATGTGCGAATACCTCGAAGAACACGGTATTATGCAGTATGAAATATCAAATTTTGCGGTTCCTGGCTTTGAGAGCCGCCACAATCTGAAATATTGGCATGATGAGGAGTACCTCGGCATAGGTGCTTCGGCACATTCGTTTTTAGGCGGAAAACGCACATATTATCCGCGTGATATTGAGTATTTCATAAGCGGCAATGAGCGTTTAACTGAGGGCGACGGCGGCGACGAAGAGGAATTTTGTATGCTCGCTTTAAGGCTTTGCGAGGGGCTTACTCAAGAGCGTTTTTACGCCCGTTTTCATCATGAGATACCGCAAAAAATGCTTGAAAGCGCAAAGCAATACGAAAAATACGGGCTTTGCAGCTGTGAGAACGGCGGAATTTCTCTGACGCGGCGCGGATTTTTACTCTCCAACTCCGTAATATCCGAAATTATCTTATAGATATAAATATTTCAGGGCTTGTAATTTGTTTTACAAGCCCGTTTTTTTGTGCTTTTCGGGCGTTTGTGAAATTAAAACGGCTTTTTGTTACAATGGCGTTTTTTTGTCGCACAGCACGTGATAAAATCAAGAGGCTAAACGGAAGAGTTCTCTGAAAGTGAATTGATTATATAGAATTTCCGGTGTGTAATTTGTACAAGATTACCCAAAACGGCTGCAATTTTTGTCGAAGAGTGCTTGCAATCTAAAATTTTACATATTTTCATTTTAAAATGACAAAAGATTGTCAAACTGCGTTCACAATCTGTTAATATTTGGTTTAAAGACTGTTTAAAATGAGTTTTTAAATTAGCTAAAAACTCTTTACACCAAGTCATTTTTGGTGTAAACTTAAGTATAAATATACGGTGTAATAGTGTACCCATTTGCGCCTTAAAATCGGTAAATAGACGCTTGCTCCGCAAAATGATGGAAAACAAACGTTAAAGTAAACCCGAAGCGGTGCGGATTTATCGTATACTATTATATATAGCGTTTTTAATCAATTTATCGGAGGTTTTTCATTTGGCAGATCTTATATTTCGGCATCTTACCGGAGCCGATGGCGAGGGCGTTTACAAAAACGGCAAAACCGGCTTCTCGGTTTCTTATTTCAAAAAGAAAGAAATAGACTCGCGCTATCCCTCGGGCGGCTATACGGTTGTCGGTCAAATAGGGAAGGGCAAACGCGAAATCGGTGATTTGCAGTCTGACGACGGGCAAACCGAAAAGGTGTATGCCGCAACGAAAATGCCTCATACCGCGGTAGTCGGCTACATAGAGACAGAGGCTGACAAATTCATTGCGATAGTTAAAGACAGGCTCTTACTTTGGCTTTTGTTTGCGCTTTTGATAGCGGCACTTATAATAGGTCTTATATTCCTTTTAAAGGCCGTTATACCGACAGGCGGCGATGGCGGAACCACAACGCCCCCCGCAGGCGTAATCGACCAAAATGCCATATTGGGCGAGGGCGAGATTTCCGTACCCGATAAAACAAAAACAAGGGGCAGGCAGATAAAGGTCTACGGTATTCCCGAGCTTCCCTTGGCGGCAAATACCAAGGAGCAGAGCTTCGTATTCTCAAATCCCGAGGAAAACCCGTGCTTCTTTGTTATAGAAATAGAGCTTTCAGATACAGGCGAGGTTATATATACCTCAAATCTCTTGCCGCCTGGCTATTCAATATCAAAGTTCACGCTGAACCGTGAGCTTGCGGCAGGAACCTATCCGGCAACAATCCATGTTAAGACATACAGCTTTGATAAAGAGCAGCGTAAACTTAACAATATGGATTTAAAAACGACCATCGTGGTTTCATAAGAAACTATATTCAAAATACAGATTTTGAGGAAAGGAGTTGCAGTTTATGCAAAAAAATTCAAAGATTAAAATTGGAAAAAGCATAACTGCTGTGCTGCTTTGCGTAGTGCTTTTGGTAACGTCGATTCCCATGGTTCTCGCGGCCGGCGAGGGCGAATATGACCCGATACCGACCTTTACCGAATCGGATAAAAGGGAAGCGGCTGCAACACTTAATGACGACGGCGGAATTACGGTCAGCTTCCCCGCGGCTAAGGTTAGCGAGCGCAAAACCGGCACAAAAACAATTGACGGGTATATGTTAGAGCTTGTTGATCTCGGAACATATACCGAGGTTCACACAAGCACGGTTTTGCTGCGCAAGATGGTTAGTCCCACCGGTACCGCACCGTACACGGCTGAGATTACGGCAGACGAAATCAAAACAAAGGTGCCTGCGGGTCTGTCTGACGATCACCGTTACAATATTACGATAACGGCGTACGACAGCGACGGCTGGTTCTCGGAGGCTGTTAACGCATACGTTTCGGATGTTCCGACTTATGTATACGATGCGGACGCTTATGCCCCCGTTACAAACAACGTTCTTGCCATGCGTGAAGTCCTTACCTTTGATAAAAAAGGTCAAGCAGATAGCCACGGTTCGTTTTCGGATGACGGAACCGACGAGAGAACCGCCGAAATCAACAATGTACGCAGTACGTCAGGCTCACTTGACTATATGCAGGAGGGTAATCACCTTACAGTCGGAGGCAGAACCGATGGTGTAGGCGTTAAAGACACGGGCAACAGCTACGGCTACGCAATGCGTATCGAGTCCGCCGCAACCACCGACAGCCCTCAGTCCTTTGATACAACATGGAGCCGCCAGACTTGGGACCCGACGGGTGCTTCCGAGATTTGGTACTATCTTGACTTCTCACAGGTCAGCGTAACGGGGCTTTCATTCCGCCTTCGTTCAAACGAAAAGTGGTTTGCTCAGGACTTTGATAATAGCTATAACGACAAGGATAACGCTTTCAACAGATACGGCGATATGATTTATTCTACTGTCGGTACCACAAAAGCAGGCTATATGGGTGAGGACCCATATTTATACCTGCAGCAAACGGACGGTAGCTGGAAAAAGGTTATGTTAAAAGACGGTACCGTTGACCTTGACCATTTCAAGGGATATGTCCGCATACCGCTTCAGTTTATGTGCTCCGAAACCGACTCCGTTGTCACGGAATCCAACGAGGATTTCGGTGTAAAAAATCCTGTGTCCGATATGTATGTGTGGAACAACTCGGATAAAACTAAAGCAAATGCCAACAAGTATTATAACGAGAAAATTAAGCTTTCGCAGTCGGTAGTTGTTGACCCTGCCGGTACTTCGATATCCGATGCTCTGCTTATTAGACGCTATTCCTTCAGAATTAACAAGACATCATTGACTGGCGGCACATACTATATCGACGGCGGCACGATGCTCGCTCCGTGCATGACTACGGAGGACGGTGGCAAGACAACAGCCGATTCGCCCAAAAGAGCTTATATCGATAAGACCAAAATCGGTACGGGTGAAGATCCGGTAGTTAATCGTACAAATGCTTTTAAAGCTATCGAGGATATTATGTCCGCCGGCTTTAAGTTTACGGGTTGCTCGTATGACCCGGCTTCTACGAGCCTTGAAACCAACAACGGCAGCGTAGGTAAAAAGATTTTCCTTGATAATGTATTGTTCTACCGTACAGACGGTCAGAAATACAGCGAAAATACCCTTAACGGAGCAACAAACACAGGCACGCCCGTTAAGACATATTATGACCAGGAAACAGAAATTCCGCGCGCTATTTTCAATGCCTGCCTAAAGTACATTGAAGATCCGAACTCCTACGATTACCGCGCCGTTAAGTATATCGAGGACTTGATAGCCGGTTATAAAAAATCAATTGAGGAATATAACAAATCCGAAGAAGCCGGAAAATCCGGTATAATCGATGCTTCATTCCTTGAGGATTCTGCGCTCGATACCAAGGCGGCAGCACTCGGTATGACCGAGGCTTGGGAAAAATACAAGACCGCCAAGCAGGCTTGTATAGACGGTAAAACCTACGGCTCTGCTAACTCGGGTGCCGACGACTTTGTTCCGATGATTGCTACTAAGCTTGAGCAGCTTCCCGATTTCGACGAAAATACTCTCGCGGTAAGCGATGAGGATAAAGCCGTTGTTAAGAGCCTTTATGAGGTTTATATCCGCCTCAACTTAAGCCAGCTCACTATGCTCGGCAGAGCGGAAGAGGAGAAGCTCTTAAAGTACTTCAGCTTCATAGAAGAAGAGCTTGCCGACAACTCTGTTGTAATAGGCCAGGCGCTTACAAACAACAAGGTTATACCGTTCGGCGACTTTAGCTCCTTGAAAAAAGGCACCAGAAGCTGGCAATTTGAAAACTCAAAATATGCCGGTCAGGTGGGCAAGGATTACTACTATTCTAAGGGATATTTGACATATCAGGTTCCCTTTGCTTCACTTTCGGCGCACTCTCAGGATACCGCAACGCCTACACTTATACCGACCGGCGCTCTCGGTAATGACCCGCAGAGAAACGGTATTACAAGCTATCGTCAAAACGGTACTTCGGCAATCATTACATCAAACGGCCTTGAGGGCCAAAACGCCGCAACGGTTACCATAAATAACCAGTATGCCGAAGACAGAAAAGGCTGGTATAACTGCATAAGCATTACAAAGGGACTTGTTGACAAGGAACCGAGCAGCAGCGGCGATTACTCCGCGCTGAGAGAGAACAATATGTCGTCTGAGAAACTCGGCGATTTTGCTAAGTCGTATACCAAAAACGACATAGGCGAAACCGACCGTCTGGCACTTGTATTCTACGCAGACTTCTCTCAGCTTGACACATTCTCAATGGCGTTTAATATCAGCTCATACTATGACGGTGCCGCCGATGACTATACCCTCGACTTCGGCAGCAACAACGCGGCTTCTTACTTCTATCTCATTAACCCCAAGACGGGTGAATGGGCTAAATGTACTCCCAAGGATGAAAGCAAGAGAAGAATTTACGCTTACACCTCGGAGTACGGCATAGATACGGGAGATGGCGATTACCTGACCCTTTCTCACTACAAGGGCTATGTTATGATTCCGCTCTTCCAGTTCTCGAGAGGCGTTCAGGGCATTAATCCAGTCTCTAACTATCGTATAGATGAAAAAGCCGATGCCCTTAACAACATTTTCCGTGTTACCATAGGTATAGCGCCCTTGTCAAATTACAACGATTCGTCCGTAAACGGAAAGAGCGCAGCCGCAATGAACGGTAAGAGCTTTACAATAGGCTCTGTCGGCTTTACATACAGACAGGGTACCTCGGTATACGGCGCAGACGTGCAAAACAGAACCGGCGACATCTCGTTTGACGATTATGCACAGGTTAAGTCTCTTACTTCAATGCAGTTTGAAAACGCGGTAGCGGATGTCGATATTTATAAAACGAAAACTCGTACCGAAAAGATAAACAAGGCACTTGCTCTTTATGCGCAGCTTTCGGATTATCAAAAGTCAATACCTTCCGTTGCAAGAGCATACAGCGTGCTTCAAAAGTACAAGAGCATCGACGACGGCATCACTTTGCTCGACGTCAACCCGAAAATTGCGGCTCCCGATTTGAAACCTTTGATTGAGGCTATGCCGGCTGCAGCAACCGGCGGTTCCGTAACAGACAGCAATGCCTTACCTTATCCCGGTTTTGTTATCGGCACCGATGAGAGCGGAACAGAGAAGCCGCTTATAGATTACGGCGCATATTCTCTCACCGCGGCTGACGTACAGAACATAATCTATTGGTATGAGAAGTCTTATAAGCTCTATTCCGACGAAGCGATTGCGGAGCTCGGTACGGAGAACGTCACAAAAATGGAAAACCTTTATAAGGTTGCAAAACGCTTGAAACTTCTCGAAAATTACCGTGACGGCTACACGAGTGTCTCCGGTACCGCTATAACCGGTATTAAAGACCTTAACACTCTTGTTGCTTCAATGTACGGCGAGACCGGTAAAGCGACCGACCTTACGACCGACTGCAAGCTTATGCCTACCGGTCAGACCGCGGCGCTTGAAAACTACATCGGAAAGTATAACGACCTTGATTATTACGCTAAGTATATCTTAACTGATAAGGCCGACAAATTTGCAAGTGCTCCTCAGTATAAGAATTATGCTAAGTCGGCCGAGGCGGTTAACAAGGTGCTTGCCAACATCAAAACTTACACCGACGACATCACCGGTAAGACGGTTAAGGGCGGCGTTGTTCGACTCGAAGAAAAGTACACGGCTCTTTACAATACCGTTAAGGGTCAAATGGACAATAGCGGTATTCAGGATCTTACCGCAATAACGGAAGCGGTTGAAGAGTACAATTCGTTTAAGGGCTATATAAGGCAGGTTCAAGAGGTTAATGACGGTAACACCGTTAATTCCTCGGACGGCGAAGCTCCCCACGGTATTATAGATACTCTCCGTCTTTTCCCGAACTTTGTTTCGGCGGTAGACAAAGACAGCGTCGCTCTCAATAAGGATGCAACAACGGGAACCGCAGTCTTTACTCTTTCAAATGCCGTTGACTATCCGGACGGAAATTACACACTTCGTGTAACCTCTAAAAACGGAGGCCTTAAGGACGCTACAGGCACCACCCACGATTACAACGTTGCAATGACGGGTGCGATTGAAAAGACTGTAACGGCAGACGCTCTTAAAACTTCTCCCGAAACCGCGGATGTCGCAAATAACACCGCTTCGGCGGCAGCTCCCAAGGCAATAAACTTCACGTTTACCGCCACGGGCGTTACCGTAACGAGTGAAGATGTTATTACAATAGAGCTTATCGATAAAGCTACCGGCGAGGTTGCTGTTGACAAGACAACAAATGAGCCTGTCAGAAAAACTGTCAATATTCATTTTGCCGCAGACGACTTCTTTGAGGTTACAATTCCTGCGGAAATAGATGTTCCTTGGGGCGAGACGGAAGCTGTTGATGTTTCCTATAAGGTTACGTCTTCACTTGACACGGGCAGTAAGATCGGTGTTTCCGTAGCACGCAGTGCTTCTGTCGCAAATGACACTCTCACCAATGCAGCAACATCGACATACGCTCTTCCGTATACTTCACAGAACTTTACTTCCACAGAATTTACAGGTAAAAATGAGGGAGCGCTTCCCGCTCAAAAACCGTCATTGACGATTTCCGGTTGGACGGACGCTCCGATAGCCGAGTATTCGACTACTCTTACTTATACCGTAGATTACACTAAAGGTTAATTAACAAATTAAATGCTTTATCAAGACCATAAGGAGGTGGTTCTATGAAGAAAACATTATCAGTTTTGCTCTCAGTGCTTTTATTGTCGCTCGTGACTGTTCCGTCTTTCGCGGCTCCGGCTACGCTGAACAAAGAGAACCCCGTAGGCTCCGTAAAGATTTCTACCGGCGAGGGCAAACAGGATGAGTATGAGCTTACAATTCCTGCCGATACCGAAATACCGTGGGAAGCTACTTCTTACGCAATAGGTAAGGTTACGGCAACTAAAATGTGGCTGTCTCCCGGCAAGACCGTTAAGATTGCTGTTTCGTCGCTCAACGGCTCAAAGCTTGTCAACACTTTGGACAGCTCAAAGACTATCGCCTACACGCTTACAGGCGCAGAGCAAATGGCGTTTTTACCGGGCGATTATATGAAGTCTTATGACCTCTCCGTGAACATCGCAGAGGCTGAATGGCAAAAAGCCGCTTCGGGTGAGCATACAGATGTTCTTACCTTTACGGCAGAATATACTAACGCGTAATAAATATAAGGAGATAAATTATGAAAAAGCTTATTTCTATCGCACTCGCAGCGGCCATGCTCGCAGCTGTTTCGGTTCCCGCTTTTGCAGCTAATCCCATAACCAAGGAAACAGAGCAGACCGGCACAACCATAATTAAGACATCCACAAAAACAGGTCCCGATTCGCCTGAGGATGCTGCTGTCAGATACACCGTTTCTATTCCGGCAGATACAGAAATTTACTGGGGCACAGAGGAGACAGATCTTGTTTACTCTGTTGAGTCTCACCTCAAGAGAGGCCAGGCTCTCAAGGTTACCGTAGCAGGCACAGGCTCTATGAAGACCGATGCTGCAGCAGGCGAGGTTTACACTCTTCCCTATACTCTTTCGGGTGACAACGCTTTCACGGCAGACAGCCCCGTAGTTTACGGCAACAAGGAAACTCCGGCCGTTGACAAAAATCTCAAGGTTACAATAAGCAGCGAGGACTGGAACAGAGCTGTTGTTGATGTTTACAACGACACCCTTACCTTTACCGCTGAGGTTTAATTATTGAAAGGAGACTAATATAATGAAAAAGCTTATTTCAATCGCACTTGCAGCGGTTATGCTTGCAGCAGCTTCGGTTCCCGCTTTCGCAGCTAACCCCATAACCAAGGAGACTGACAATACTGGTACAGCTATTGTTAAGACCGCCACAAAAACAGGCCCCGATGCTCCCGAAGACGACGCTGTTAAATACACCGTTACAATTCCGGCCGATACCACAATTTACTGGGGCGCAGAGGAAACAGCTCTTGACGGATTTTCTGTTGAGTCTCACCTTAAATACGGCCAGAAGCTTAAAATCGGCGTTGAGGGCTCAAGACTTATGAAGCTTACCGAGGATGCAAACGAGACATTGGCTTACGATTTCTCGGCTGACTCTAACCTCGAATTTATAGCTGACGGCCCCGTTATCAATCCCGCAAAGGCACTTACCCTCAAGGTTAAGGTTGCCGCAGACGATTGGAACAACGCTATCGTCGGCGAGTACAGCGATACTCTTACCTTCACCGTAAGCCTTTGATTTTGAAAGGAGATAACCACAATGAAAAAATTACTTTCAATAGCTCTTGCGGCGGCAATGCTCGCAGCGGTTTCCGTTCCGTCATTTGCAGCCGATAAGACGCTTACAAGCGACCATACCTCCGATACGGCTAAGGTTATTACTTCTACAAAAACCGGTCCCGACGGTCCCGAGGCTACTTCTTACACGGTAACCTTCCCGGCAGAAACCACCATTTACTGGGGCAAAGAGAGCACAGACTTTACATACAACGTAAAGTGCCAGCTCAAATCAAACGACCGTCTTAATGTTACGGTAGCAAAGGAAGACGGTACAACCGACCTCAAGGCTATCGCATCAGGCAATACCGCTACTCTTCCTTTCAGCGTAGCAGGTACCACAGCTTATACTTCAGCCTCTGCAGTTGTTGCAGATGAAGCTGTTAACGCTGCAGTAAACATTGCCTCAGCTGATTGGGCAAAGGTTCCGGTAGATGAGTATGAGGGCAATCTTACACTTACGGTTTCGATAGCTCCCGCTACAATCTAATAGTCGGAAACCCTTTCAAAATACAAGGAGAACCAATTATGAAAAAAATTCTTTCAATAGTCATTGCAGCTGCGATGCTCTTGGCTATATCGGTTCCCGCTTTTGCTGCAACTGCGACAATAGATCAGTCTACTTCCGGTGGCGTCGGTAACTCCTCGGTAGTTACCGACCGAAGCGGAATAAGCGGTACCTTTACCGTTTCTTATCCCGCCGAAACCACCATTTATTGGGGCACCGAAAGTACCGAAATCGGTTACACTGTATCGAGTACGCTTGTGAGCGGCAATAACCTTCGTGTTACTGTAGCTCAGGACAGTGCAAATCTCCATACAGGCGGCGGCAGACTTCTTCCTTACACTATAGCCGGTGATACCAACATAACAACCGGTCATGAGACAGTTACCAACAGCGCATATTCGGTAAATGTCAATATTACTAAGGAAAACTGGGGATCCGTTTCCATTGATGAGTATGAAGATACTCTCACATTTACAGCTTCTGTTGAAGCGATAGCTTAATTTTTTATTCCTAAAAGGAGTTATATTATGAAAAAGTTACTTTCAATAGTTCTTGCAGCGGCTATGCTTGCGGCAGTTTCAGTTCCGTCCTTTGCAGCTACTGCTGAAATCAATCAGGATACAGCGGGCGGCAAGGGTGTCGCAACCGTTAAGACCGATACAACAAACGTTCCCGCAGACGGTTATTTCACAGTAACATATCCTGCTGAAATGAGCGTTAAATGGGGCGCTGAAACCACAGCCTTCACCTATAATGTTAAGTCAACTCTCAAGACCGGCAAATGTCTTTCCGTTTCGGTTGCTTCGGAGGCTGGCAAAATGAAGCCCGCTACCGATAACGGCTATACCATTCCTTACGCCTTCAGCGGTGACACTTCCGTTAAGACTGCTGCCGAGGTAGTTGACAATACTTACAACATTAACGTTGACGTTGCAGCAGCAGCTTGGAACGCTACCATCACCGATTACAGCGATGCTACCGTTACCTTCACAGCAGCAGTTGTTGACCAATAATTTGTTTAACAGTTAAACATTATTTCATTAAGGAGTTATAATTATGAAAAAGATAGTATCAATTCTTCTTGCTGTTATGATGATAGCAGCTATTGCAGTTCCCTCATTCGCAGCTACAATAACCAAGGAATCAGACCCCAAGACCGCCGATGTTCAGGTTAAGACAAAGACAACCGATAAGGATAACAACGATCCCGAAAACTACACCGTTACCATTCCTGCTGAGATCACAGTTGCTTGGAACGACACAACAGCTCAGGACGCTTCTTACACCGTTGATTCTCAGCTTAAGCTCGGCGCTAAGCTCAAGGTTTCGGCTGCTGCTAAAGATGCAGGAAAAATGACAAATGCTGCTACCGATAAATTCCTCACCTTCACCGTAGCAGGCGGAGATGCTGCTGAATATCCCGAGCTTAACAACGCTGTTAAGTCTGCAACAACCGTTACAATCGCTGACTTCAACGCTCCCATAGCTGAGTATGTCGGTACCATGACTTATACCGTAGAGTACGTTGCTGCATAATTATTGCCGGATTTTGATTTTTAAAATTTTTAAGGAGGTGGTTTCATGAAAAAGGCTTGCAGTGTGCTGTTGTCTGTTTTGCTTATATTCACCATGCAGCTTTGCGTTTTCGCCGAGGCAGGTGAAATCGGTAAAACACAGCTTAAAACTGTAGTCCCGAATACCCATGAAATTACCGTAACGTATAACGACGGAGGTTATGTCCTTAAAGACGGCAACCTTATTGCAAGCGGTGCTAAGTTCGCCGTTGACCGTTTTGATTCGCTTTCTCTCGGAGCTGTTGCAAAGCTTGACAGCCACCTTGAGCGTGTTACGGTAAACGGTAAAGATTATACCGGTAAATTGCAGTACGGTATGTTGAGATTTGATTCGGTTGCCACCGATATGAACATTGTGTTCACATTTAAAAAATGCTTCGGACCCACCGAGCCGACTACAAATCCCACAGAACCTACCGAGCCTACAAGACCCACAGATCCGACAGCTCCTACAGATCCCTCAGGCACAACAAATCCTTCAGGCACCACTAATCCCTCAGGTACTACCAATCCTTCGGGCACCACTAATCCCTCGGGCACTACAAATCCCGGCGGAGATCACGAAGATCCTTGTGTTCGTATGGGTATGAAGGGTAATGTGTATCGCGGTAAAAACCTTTTCCCGGGCGCTAAGCTCGACATTGACCTCGGCGAAATCAAGGCTGAGGCAGGAAAAGACGGTGCATACAGCGTTGACGTTATTAAAGACGGTTTCCATGTTGTAACAATCACCGACGAAAACGGTGAAGTAGCCGGCAAGACTACTTTCTCGGTAAGCGTAAGTGATACGGCAACAGAAACAACCGTTATTAAACTTGATGACGGTTCGCAGATTGCAGTTGTTCCGAAGGGCACCAATACCTTATGGCTCGACTTTGTCGTTAACGACGACGGTACTATTACTATTGTTCCCGGCACACCCGTAGAGGAGCCGACAAGCGAAGTTCCGGTAACCAAACCGAGCGACAGCGGCAACCCGATAATGAATAACCCGGTAATATCCAAAACCGGTGAACTTATCCGTGAAAATCCGCTCGCCGCAGCTGCTGTTTTCCTTTGTGGATTGTCACTTATATTCTTCATAATTCTTCGTAAAAAACGTAAGGATGACGAGGAAGAGGAAAACACAAAACCCGTTTGCTGATATAAACGGTAATAAATAAGTTTAAAATACCCCGACTGCGGTCGGGGTATTTTTATGTGTATCGGCATTGCAAACGGTGATGTGTTATGTTATAATACTATGTCAGAACTTAAACGGGTAAAAGACCGAGGTTCGTCTTCTTGAAAGAGGTGGCTGTATGCCCATAAAAATAGATAATCAGCTTCCGGCGCATCATAGTCTGGAGCTTGAAAATATATTTGTTATGACGGAGGACAGAGCCGTCAAGCAGGATATTCGTCCGCTTAAAATTATAATACTGAATTTAATGCCTACAAAAATCGAGACCGAAACTCAGCTTTTAAGGCTTCTCAGTAATTCTCCGCTTCAGCTTGAAATAGACTTGCTGCAGGTAAAAAGCCATATTTCAAAAAATGTGTCAAGGGAGCATATGCTCAAATTCTACAAAACCTATGACGATGTCAAGGACGAAAAATTTGACGGTATGATAGTTACCGGCGCACCGGTTGAAATGATGGACTTCGAAGAGGTCGATTATTGGGACGAGCTCTGCAAAATATTTGATTGGGCAAAAACAAATGTGTATTCCACATTTAATATATGCTGGGGAGCGCAGGCTGCGCTTTACTATAATTACGGTATTCCGAAGCATCTGCTTCCCGAGAAGGTTTTCGGCGTATTTCGCCATCAACCGCTTGATTTGTATCATCCGCTTTTGCGCGGATTTTCTGATGTCTTTTATGTTCCGCATTCGCGTCACACGGAAAACCGAAAAGAGGATATAATAAGAGTAAAGGATCTTCAGATTTTGTCTTATTCCGAGGAAGCCGGAGTCCATCTCGTATCGGATATGGCGTGTCGCAATTTTTACTGTTCGGGTCATTGCGAATATGACAGCGACACTTTGGCTCGCGAGTACTTCCGCGATTTAAAAAAGGGCCTTGACATAAAGATGCCGCACAATTACTTCCCCGATAACGACATCAAAAAAACGCCCGTTGACACCTGGCGCGGTGCGGCAAGCCTGCTTTTCCAAAATTGGCTTAACTACTTTGTGTATCAAAAAACGCCTTATGACATAGCCGATATTAAATAGTCGGCGAGGCACTAAGCTTTGTAAATATATAAAAATTATAGTAAAGGAATTATATTTATGCTTCAATACGAAGAATTGAGACTGCGACTTATAAACCACGAAAAGACTCTCGATGACCTCTCCGAGGCTCTGGGTCTTGATAAGATGAAAGAAGAGATAGCGCAGCTTGAAAAAGAGCAGACTGTTGACGGCTTTTGGGATGATATAGCAAATTCTCAAAAGGTCGTTCAGCGCACAAGCAACCTCAAGAGCAAAGTGGCGGCTTATGAAAAGCTCAGGCAGGATTATGACGATGCACTTGTTATGATTGAACTTTCAAATGAAGAAGAGGACGAGGGTATGCTCGATGAGTGCACCGAGAGCGTAGAAAAGTTTGAAAGCGATCTTGACACCATGACCCTTACAACTCTTTTGAGTGGTGAATATGATGCCAAAAATGCAATTCTTACCTTCCACGCCGGCGCAGGCGGAACGGAGGCGCAGGATTGGGCACAGATGCTTTTCAGAATGTATTGCCGTTGGGGCGAGCGTCACGGCTTTAAGGTTACTACGCTTGATTTCCTTGACGGCGACGAGGCAGGTCTCAAATCGGCAAGTATCCTCATAGAGGGCGAAAATGCCTACGGCTTTATGAAAAGTGAGACGGGCATACACCGCCTTGTAAGAGTTTCCCCGTTTGACGCGGCAGGCAGACGCCATACCTCTTTTGCTTCGGTTGAGGTAATGCCCGAAATCGATGATACGGTCGAGGTTGAAATAGCTCCGGAGGACATTAAAATGGATGTTTACCGTTCAAGCGGTGCAGGCGGTCAAAAGGTAAACAAAACCTCATCTGCCGTAAGACTTACTCATATCCCGACGGGAATTGTTGTAGCATGCCAGGTTGAGAGAAGTCAGCATCAGAACCGAGAGGTTGCCATGAGAATGTTAAAATCCAAGCTTCTTGAAATCAAGGAGCGCGAGCATCTTGACAAAATTTCGGATATTAAGGGCGACCAAAAAGAGATAGGCTGGGGCAATCAGATACGTTCGTATGTATTTATGCCGTACACACTTGTCAAGGATAATCGCACCGGCTACGAAATGGGTAATATCAATGCGGTTATGGACGGCGATATTGACGGTTTCATAAATGCGTATCTCAAAATGCAGTCTCAGAAAAAGCTTGAGGAATAAACGCTTTATCGGGGCGGTAAGGCGGTATATCAATATGTTATTAAAGCGCGGAGTGTGTAATTCCGTGCTTTTTTGTTTGTTCGTATTGTATAATCACTAAAACACAGACCGGCTTATAATACTATTTGTAAAAATGTGTGCATTGAAAAAATATGTAGAATTTGTTATTATTTTCTTGTAAAGGTGGTTTTTCAGAGAAAGGAAGATCTGTATGCAAAAAACATCAACCAGGATTTTGAGCGTTTTGCTGTCTGTCATTATGCTGTTGACTTTGGTTCCGTCTGCTCTTGTGAGCTACGCGGCAGGAGTCTCGCTTAACATTACGGACGAAAACGGTAATGACATTACCGAAATACAGCAGTTGACCGAGTATAAAACGCTTCAACTAAAGTATACCACGACAGGCGAATTGCCTGAGGGTACTACGGTAAAGTGGGAGAGTACCCTACCGCTTCTTGCCGATGTAGACGATAACGGCAAGGTTACGGCATATGATTCGTCAAAGACAGCTATAATTCAGCTTTGGCTTGATGAAAACGTGCGCGTGCTTCCTCTCGTAGGCGATAAAATGGCTGACGAGATTATGAAACAGCTTGAAAAGTCGGGTATTAATCTTGACAGTATGAACGATGACCTGATAGTTTCTATTGTCAGAGGCATTGCAGGTGATACTCTTGCGGACAGCCTTGCGTCTGCTCTTGCCAATATGAATGTCGAAATAACGGCAACCATATATGACGCAAGCGGAGCAAAGCTTGCAAGTGACAAAATTAAAATAAAGGTTCAAAAGAGCGTTATTGCGAACATCTTTCCTACCGGAACTCATATAACCAATAAAAAGAGCGTTCCTCTTACCGTTGCCGTGGGCAAAACGGTTCAGCTTTACGCGGCGGTAACACCGGTAAGACTTAAGCACTCTGTAAAATGGGAGATGGGCGGCAGCGTATTTGATACAAGCTCCGGCAAGCGTGCAACGATTTCCGATACGGGACTCGTTACATTTACTGCAGCAGGCTCGGTAACGGTTAGGGCATACGACGCGAGCAATGTAGCTTTTGTCGATACCATAACCTTTAATGTAGTTGAACAGAAGGATCTCCCGGTTGAATCCTTTGATATTATAAGCGGCACAAAAACCGTAACAGATTCATCCGTATCCGTAAGTGAAGGCTCCACAACGCAGCTTGCAATTACAAATGTTGTTCCCGCAGGAGCATATACCGGCGACCTTACTTGGAAAATCGCCGATAAATCGATTGCCGTGGTTGATGCCTCCGGTACGGTAACCGGCCTTGACGGCGGCGACGGACTCGTTGAATACAGTAAATCCACAACCCTTACCGCAACGGCGGGCGGCGTTTCCAAAAATGTTACAATAAAGGTGTCAAGAGCCGGTGTGGTCGGCAGTATCTCCTCTGTTGAAATTGAGGGTAACAGTGCCGTTCCCAATGATACGCCGACTGCCTTTAAGGCAAATGTGTTACCGTCAAGACTTAACACAAACTCGTCGGTAAAACGAGAGTGGGGTCTTACAAATCCCGATACAAAAGAAATAATATGGGCAACCGCCGAAGCACCCGCCGAGACAAAGCTTGCTACGCTTTCGTCCGATGGTGTATTCACCCCGAAATCGAGCGGTATTAGCGAAATACACGTAAGAGCAACTCTTAACGATAAAACCGTTGAGGACTCTCTTACCGTAACGGCGGGCAAGGCGATAACAGACTTCAGCATCAGCGGCAGCACAGCGGTTAATGAGAGCAAGACCACGCAGCTTGCAATCGCGAATATAGCACCGTCTGATTACGATCAAGCCCTTCTCGGAACTGTCGTATGGACTTCTTCCGACCCGTCAATAGCCACTGTTGATGCAAACGGTCTTGTAAAAGGTCTTGATTCCGGCGGAACGGCCATTTGGAACACCAAAAAGGTCACAATAACCGCAACCATCGGAAGCGTGTCTAAATCCGTAGAGGTAACGGTACGCGGTAACTCAATAAGACACCTCACGGGAGTTACCATAACGGGAAATGATTATGTAATCAAGGATTTTCCGGTTACCTACACCGCTAAATTCTCTCCCGAGAGAATTTCGGTCGATAAGCAGCGTTGGGGTCTCACTAAGGATGACGGCTCGGCTCCCTGGACCTCCGACTGGAATATCGGCGACGTAAATCAGAAGAATGCATATGCTTCGGTCGATTCAAACGGTGTTGTCACGGGTATTTCGGCAGGCGATACAACACTACATGCATTCGGCAGGAACGGCGTTACAAAGGTTGACGGCGCATACGTAGAAACTCAAAAGAATATAACGGTAGTTGAGGTTGAGCCGATAAGTATTGCGTTTACCGCGCCCACTAAGACCGATTATGTAGAGGGTAGCACAGAGCTCGATCTCACCGGTATGGAGGTTAAGCTTACATATAATCGTGCGGATATTGCCGAATATTACGGCGAAGAGGCGGCAAACGCCTATACCGACGATCAGCTTTCCGTTCCGGTAACGGATTATACGGTAAGCTCCGTCAACACTTCGATACTTGATTCGGTGCAGTATATTATAGTTAACGTAGTAAGAGCCGGCAAAACATATCACGCAATATTCCCGATAACCGTTCACTCTAAGGCGGTAACATCAATTGAGCTCGAAAATCCTAAAAAGGATTATCTCGAGGGCGATAAGACCCTTGATCTTTCGGATCTTAAGGTTAAGGCAAATTACAGCAACGCCGAGTCCGAATACGTCACCGATTACACGGTTGACACATCGTCATTTGACCCGGAGCTTTACGACGTAGAGCAGAATATAACCGTTACATACACACATGCGGGGCGCAGCGCTTCGGCTACATTCCCCGTAATTGTATACGGTAAACCCGTTGTCAGCGTTGATAAAGGCGATTATAACGGCGGATGGACAAGCAAGGACGTAACCTTTACTCTTTCATCGTCTCACGAGCTTGACGGAGTTAAGTATTACTTTAAAACCGATTCCGCAGGCGTGGAAGCACCATTGGAAGGCAACACGCTTACCGTAAATGTGAACAGCAGCGATACATATTATTTTAAAGCTGTAAATTCCAAGGGCATTGAGAGCGATTACACCGAGGGCTACACCGTTATGCGTGATGATATAGAGCCTTCGTTCACTCTTACTCCCGCCGTAACCGAGCTTACAAATAAGAGCTATGATGTTACAATAGGAAGTCTTAATGTAGGCGCTTCGGGAATAGCCTCCGTTACATTAAACGGTGAGGATATAACCGCTTCTCATGATTCGTTTACCGTTGCTGAGAACGGAACCTACACCGTAGTTGTAACTGCGGGGAACGGTCTTACGGCAGAAGAAAGCATCGTTATAAACAATATCGATAAAATTGCTCCCACCGTAAACAGCATAACCGTTTTACATAAGGACATAGGCGGTGTCGCAAGAGAGGTTTCCGGAAGCTTCTTCAGCAAGGCGGACACTTTATGCAGATTCTTTAACAAGACTGTTGAAATTACCGTTGATGCGTCGGATGAGGGCGTATCGGGAATAGACAAAATTGAATATCGCTTTGTAGATGAAAACGGTCAGCCGACCGGCTCCGACTGGAGCGTCTACGACAGCGAAAACAAACCGGCTAAAGACCCCGATTTCAAGGGCTTTGTAGAGGCAAGAGCTACCGATAAGGCAGGCAATGTTTCCGCGATACTTCGTTCGGACGGTGTGGTTATAGACGGTACGGCTCCCACCGATGTTACCGTTTCCGCTGTATATGGCGGTGATAAGGAATATCAAGAGGGTGCTTGGAGCGCAACAGATGTAAATATAACTCTTTCCTCCGAGGCTTATTCGGAAATTTACAAATATTATTACCGCATTGACGGCGGCGAATGGCAGGAGCTTTCGGGCAATACCTTTACCGCAACCGAAACAGGTGAGCATAAATACGAATTTAAGGCCGAGAGCTATGCGGCTCTTGAGAGCAACGTCACTGCGTTTACGGTTAAGATAGACCGTCAGGTGCCTGTTATCCGCGTTTCGTTCGAGGGTACCTTCGGCAGATGGACGGGTGAAGGCGTTACATTCAACTTCTCTACCGAGGAAGCTTCTCTTTCCGGTATTAACTATTATTATGACAACGGAAACGGCTGGACTCTTATCGACAGCGGCGCGAGCATTGAGATAACCGATACAACCAACGCCGTTTACAGATTTAAAGCCGTTAACAATGCCGGCACCGAGAGTTATCCCTCTGACAGCTATCACGTAATGATAGATGCAAAGGTTCCCGAAATAACTCTTACTCCCGAGGTTACCGATGTTACTCCGAATCCTTATAAGATAAACATAAGCACCGAGGTAGGCGAGTCGGGACTTCGTGAGGTTACCTGCAACGGTCAGGATATAACCAATGAAGACTCTTACACCGTGTCACAGAACGGTACATACGTATTTACCGTAGTAGGCAAAAACGGCAGAGTTGCAACAAAGATATTTACGGTTACAAATATCGACGGCGATAAACCCGTGCTTACCGTATCTTCTTACGGTAAAACAGGCGAGTGGACAAGCGGCGACGTTACAATAGTTCTCTCGGCCACAAGCAATACCGGCGTTACATATTACTATGACGACGGATCGGGCTTTAAGGAGATGAACGGCAGCGTTCTCAATATTGCCGAAAACTGCAATAAGACTTATACATTTAAGGCTGTTAATAAAGCGGGCGTTGAGAGCGATGTGTCGGACGGTGTTGTCGTTATGATTGATAAGAGCGTTCCGACGGACGTTACGGTGACGGCGGCTTGCGGTGAAGAAAATGTGGCTTCCGGTTCGCTTGTAAGGCAGGATGTGACATTTACTCTCAGCTCTTCGGCTTCGTCGGGCGTTAAATATCAGTATTCGCTTAACGGAGGCGAGTGGACAAATATTGAGGGCAACACTCTCACCACAAACGGCAGCGGAGCATATAATTACAAATTTCGCGCTGTCAGCGGCTCGGGTCTTGTCAGTGATAAGAGTGAATTTAACGTACAGGTTAAAATACGTTTGTTCGGCGATGTGAACGACGACGGCAAGGTTGACAGTACGGATTACAACCTTATCGTATATCATTCGCTCGGCATTGAAACTCTTACCGATGATCAGCTTGCTGCGGCGGACCTTAACGGAGACGGTGTTGTTGATCTCTCCGACGCTTCCGTGCTTGACCTCGTTATGGCAGGCAAATATAAAGCAGGCGAATAAAGTAAAGCAAGCCAAAAATAAAACGCTTATTCCGATTTTTCGGAATAAGCGTTTTTTGTTTAGTAAGCAGCCGGAATTTTTATCAGAATTTGTTGTGAACCTTTTCGCAGAATGCGTACATATCTTTAATATTAAGCTCCGTGCCGTCGTCGAGAACGACCTTGCCGCTCCAAAGTCCGTGAACCTGATGCGTTTTCATACCGAACAGGTTGAGCGGAAGCAGGTTTGTATAGTGGTCGTAGTACGGCTTCATAGTCAAATCAAGTCTGCCGTCCTCCGAAATAAAATGCCATTCATTCATCCATCCGGCATCATCTTCAGGGTCTTTCTCAAGATGCACTGCGCCTATTTTATGGCATTTACCGTCATAGAATATAGCTGTTTCGGTTGCATTTGACTCGTCGCCGAAGCCCCATGTAAGCTCGAAGCCGAAGAGCTTGCCGTCAAGATAAGTGCTGCCGTTTCCCCAGTACCATGTATTCGTGTGCGGCCACACACCGCGCCCCCAGTCAAGAACCGTAAAGGTTTTATCCTTTGTAAATGTGTATTTCTCGTTCCCGGCTACAACGGTGCCTTCTGTCGCAAGGCAGTTGAGCTTTTGAGTAAGGAAGAAGCATCCCTGTTCATTAAACGGGGTCGCTATTGTTATGCTTTCGTGCTCGGGAAGCTTATAGCAGGTAACGTCGAATTTAACCTTTTTGCCTGAAGCCGTGCCTTCAAAATAGAGGCGTCTCTCCGTTTCGCGAACGTCAAATATAAGCTTTGTTCCTCCGCGCTTATATTCGGTATAGTTCGGAACGTCGCCGTTTTTGCTGAGTCGGTTCTTGTGCGGCGTGAAAAGCTCAGTTGCCATACCGCTTATTTTTCTGCCGGTTTTGAGGTTAACAAGTCCGAAAGTGGCACAGGTGGCAAGTGATATATTAAAGAAATTGAGCTGTATCATTATATTTCCGTCGCTTATCTGGTAATAATCCCATTCCTTAAGGCGCATGGTATTTTCACGTTTTATCATTTCGGGATTATATCTGAAAAGGTTGTGCTTACAATAGCCGGGTCTTGCAAGGTTCCCGTCCGGCATAAGAAGGACGGTGCTTTCTTTTATTTCGGTCTGTTTGTTCATTTTATCCAAAATCTCCTCGCTTTATAAATTTTATATTATTATACTCCAATATAAATACAAATTCAATCTGCGTTTTTTTGTCTGAAATACACAAATACTGCTTGTGAGATTATAGACAACTGTTAAGCTGCTTGACATAATATGTAAAATGTGATTTTTTCGCAAAAAAAAGTTTATTTCTAAAATGATTTGTATTATACTATTTAAGTAAAGTTTTGTATGGAGGAATACTTATGGCAAAAAACAAAATGAAAAAAACCAACACCATACATTTCGGTATTCAGCGCAAGATTGTAGCCAATATGACGACCGAATCGTGGGCAAATGTTCCTCACGTTACATACAACTACGAGCCGGACGTCACCGAATTTATGATAGAATATAAAAGGTTAAATGAAGATTGTCCGCCTGAGAAAAAGGTCACTTTAAATACTCTTATGCTCAAAATAATAGTTGAGGGGCTCAAAGCAGATCCGATTATGAATTCTCATATCGAATTTGACCGCAAGCTTGTCAGGGGAGAAATACATACCTTTGAAAATATTGATATTTCTATGCCGATGGTCTTGCCGAACGGCGAGATGATGACAATAAATCTTCACAACTTTGAAAACAAAAACCTTGATGAGATGGTTGCGTATATCGCGGACGTAAACCGCCGTGTCGCAAACACAAATCTTGACGAGGTTATGTTTGATGTCTCTCTTGATAACACGCTTACAGCTTTAAAGCAGGGCAAAATCAAACAAACCCTTTATCGTCTTATCGGCTCAAAGACCGGTAAGCACAAGGTTAAGACCCTCAGCGGAAAGGAAAAGAGCAATTATTATAAAATTCCCGAAAATGACAGGCTTACAAAGCACGATATAGAGCAGGGTACGATAACCGTTTCAAATATCGGCTCGGTTTACCGTGCGCAACGCGGTGAAACCTGCTTGCTTGAAATTGTTCCGCCGCAGGTTTGTGCCATAGCGGTCGGTGCCGTTCAGGATAAGCCCGTAGTCGTTGTAAATGAAGCGGGCGAAAAGGAAATAGCCATTCGTCAGGTTATGCCGCTTTGTATTGCTTTTGACCACAGAGCGCTTGATTTCGGCGAGATTGTTCCGTTTATCAAACGTCTTGATGAGATATTCGCGGCTCCTGAAATAATCCATACTTGGCGCAGCACCGGTATCAGCGAGGAGCATATGGCTGAAATAAAGGTTGAGCGTGAACAGCGCGAAGCAAAGTACGAGCAAAGCAAGGAACGTGAAAAAGCGCGCAAGGATGCAGAAAAGGCCGCCGAAAAAGCCCGCAAAGATGCCGAGAAGGCACGTAAGGATGCGGAAAAGGCGGAGCGTGAAGCGGCGGAAAAAGCCGAGAAAGCTCGCAAGGACGCAGAAAAAGCCGAGCGCGAAGCGGCGGAAAAATCTAAAAAAGCCGATGAAAAGGTGAAAAAAGAGGCTGAAAAGGCGCGCAAGGATGCAGAAAAGGCCGAGCGAGATGCCGCAGAAAAAGCAGAAAAGGCACGCCGTGAAGCTGAAAAAGCAAAAATAGAAGCCGTAGCCAAGGCAGAGAAAGCAAAACGCGATGCCGAGGAAAAGGCACGCAAGGAATCCGAAAAAGCCCGTAAAGAAGCCGAAAAAGCAAAAGCCAAAGCGGCAGAGGCAAAGGCAAAAGCCGAAAAGGCTCGTAAGGCAGCGGAAGAAATTAAGACTGATAAAGCCGAAAAGGCGGCACAGAAAGCCGAAAAAGAGGCGAAGGAAGCCGAAAAAGAGGCTGAAAAGGACGAGGCAATAGCCGAGCAAACCGAAAAAGAGGCAAATAATAAATAAAACGAGCCAATGGGGCTAAAGGAGAAAAACAATGGGTAAGGACATAACTTTGGTTGTTATGGCTGCCGGTATGGGCAGTCGTTTCGGCGGATTAAAGCAGCTTGAGCCGATAGGAAAAAACGGAGAGGTAATTCTTGATTTTTCGGTTTACGATGCGGTAAAGGCAGGCTTTAATAAGGTTGTTTTTGTCATAAAACACGCAATCGAGGATGATTTTAAACGTATCGTCGGCTCGCGTATAGAAAAAAAGGTTAAGGTTGAGTACGTTTTTCAGGAGACAGATGCTCTTCCGGAGGGCTTTACCTGCCCTGCAGACCGTCAAAAGCCGTGGGGAACCGCTCATGCAATTCTCTGCTGCAAAAATGTTGTAAAAGAGCCGTTTGCGGTTGTAAATGCCGATGATTATTACGGAAGAAGCGCATTTAAGAAGATTTACGACGAGCTGTCATCGAACTCCGAGGATTATTGTATGGTCGGCTTCAGACTCAAGAATACGCTTACGGAAAACGGTACCGTTTCAAGAGGCGTTTGTGTTACAGATAATGACGCTTTAGAGAGCGTCACCGAATATACAAAAATTCGCAGCGATTGCTCATTTACCGAAGATGACGGCAAGACTTGGAATGCGTTGTCGCCGGATACGGTCGTTTCCATGAACCTTTGGGGATTTCGTCCCGACGTATTCAAATACATAGAGGATGGGTTTGTTTCTTTTCTCAAAGAAAAGCTGAATGTTCCGAAATCCGAGTATTATCTCCCGTCCGTTGTATCTTCTCTTATCGAGAGCGGAACAAAAAAGGTAAATGTTCTCGTCGCCGAGGATAAGTGGTACGGCGTAACGTATAAGGAGGATAAGCCGGCTGTTGTAGCTTCGATAGGCGAGCTTATCGACAAAGGCTATTACGACGGAATATAAAAAAGAACAATAAAATTAACGGCTGTAAGATTTGCTCTTACAGCCGTTTTGTATTGCGTTTATTTATTCCTTCCAGAATTTTCGGTCGAGACTTCTGTATTGTACCGCCTCGGCTATATGCTTGGTGTCTATCACGTCGCTGCCGTCAAGGTCGGCTATTGTTCTTGCCACTCTCAGCACCTTGTCATAGGCTCTTGCCGAAAGGCCCAATTTATCAAAGGAGAGCCGCAGTATGTTGGCCGCGGCCGTGGTCATAATACAGCATTTTCTTGTGAGTGCAGAATCCATTTTAGCGTTGCAGGTGACGCTTGTCCCCTTAAAACGGCGGCGCTGAATTTCTCTTGCCTTGTTGACTCTTGCCTTAATTTCGGAAGAGCATTCTTCGGAGCCTTCCTTTTGCGAGAGGGCGTCAAAATCAACCGGCGGAACCTCAATATGTATGTCAAGCCTGTCAAGCAGAGGACCCGATACCCTTGACAGATATTTTTGCGGCGCGCCCTTCGGACAGGTGCATTTTCTTGTCGGATGTCCGAAGTAACCGCACGGACACGGGTTCATGGCGCATACAAGCATAACGCTGCAAGGATATGAAAATGTTGCGGCAACGCGCGCTATTGTTATTTTACCGTCCTCTATCGGCTGACGTAAAACTTCCATTGACGTTCTCGAAAATTCGGGCAACTCGTCAAGAAACAGTACGCCGTTATGCGCTAAGGATATTTCACCCGGGCGCGGTACCGTGCCGCCTCCGGAAAGTCCGGCAGGGGAGACGGTGTGGTGCGGCGAGCGGAAAGGACGCGCTTTTATAAGGGATATTCCCTTTGGCAAAACTCCCGCTACCGAGTATATGTTGGTTGTTTCAAGCGATTCTTCAAATGTCATATCGGGCAAGATTGACGGTATGCGTTTTGCGAGCATACTCTTGCCAGAGCCCGGAGGCCCTATCATCATAACATTGTGTCCGCCTGCGGCGGCAACTTCTAAGGCTCTTTTAGCTTCGTGCTGACCCTTGACGTCGGAGAAATCCGGCAGATTATCGGGTAGGCTGTAAGATTTGAAATCGGATTCGGAAACGGGTATTATTTTTTCTCCGCCCGTGAGATGTGACAGCAACTGCCCGACGTTCCTTACGGGATATACGGTTATGCCGCGCACAACAGCTCCCTCGGCAGCGTTCGGAGCGGGTATATATATTTCCTTAACACCGCAACGCTGTGCTTTAATAACCATCGGCAAAACGCCGTTAATTCTGCGCACCTCGCCGTTTAACGACAGCTCTCCCAAAAAAGCCGAGCTGTCGGTATCGCAGGACAGCTGCCCCGTGGATTTAAGTATTGCTATCAGAATGGGCAGGTCGTAAATCGGCCCCTCTTTTTTTATGTCCGCCGGTGCGAGATTTATTGTAATGCGTGACGGCGGAAAGTCAAATCCGTTATTTTTAATGGCGGAGCGGACTCTTTCGCGGCTCTCGCTGACTGCCGTATCGGGAAGTCCTACAACGTCAAAGCGCGGCATACCGCCCGAAATATCCGCTTCGACGCCGGTCATATAGGCTTCCATGCCGAAAAGCCCGACGCTTATGATTTTAGCAAACATTTATATACCCCTTTTTGATACCGCGGTAATTACGGTATATAGTCGAATTCGAGATCGTAAATCGAAACGGTGTCTCCCTCTTGAATTCCCTGCTTTACAAGCTCGTCGATTATTCCGCTCGACTTTAGAACCGTTTGAAAATACTGAAGCGACGCGTAGTCGTCAAGGTCGGTCTTTGAAAGTATTCTGTAAAGCCAGTCCGCCTCAACGGAATATACGCCGTCGTTCACGGTAACTTTAAAGCCGTTGTTCTTTTTGCTCTCGAGTACCGAAAGCGGTATTTCCTCCGCTTCGTATTTTTTTACGGGCGGCAGGGTAGAGAGCTTTTCCGCAACAGCATTTATAAGCTCCTTTGTGCCGTATTTTATCGGTGCGACTATCGGAAAGTAGGGAAGTCCCTTTTTCTCAATGAAGCTCTTGAAATCCTCAAGCTGCTCGTCGGTTGCAAGGTCTATTTTGTTGCCTGCAACTATCTGCGGACATTTTGCAAGCTCGGGATTGAACTTTACAATCTCCTCGTTTATCTTTTCAAAATCCTCCTTCGGGTCTCTTCCCTCGCTGCCGGCGACGTCAACTACGTGCACCAGCATACGACAGCGTTCTATGTGTTTTAAAAATTCGTGACCGAGACCCACACCGTCCGCAGCACCCTCTATAAGACCCGGAATATCCGCCATTACAAAGCTCTGCTCGGGACCCATGGTGACAACGCCGAGAACGGGTATTATAGTTGTGAAATGATAATCGCCTATAATGGGCTTCGCCTCACTCACCACAGACAAAAGCGAGGATTTACCTACATTCGGAAAGCCGATAAGACCAACGTCGGCAATGAGCTTCAGTTCAAGCGAAATATCCCACTCCTCGCCCGGAGCGCCGCTTTTCGCAAAGCGCGGAGTTTGGCGTGTCGAGGTGGCAAAATGAGAATTGCCCCATCCGCCCTTACCGCCCTTCGCCGCTATAAACGGCTCGTCGGTTGACATATCCGCCATAATCGTTCCGCTTGTTACTTCGCGTATTACCGTGCCGCGCGGAACACGTATTATAAGGTCCTGACCTTTTTTGCCGTTTTGCCTTGCGCCTCTGCCGTCCTCACCGCTCGGAGCCTTATATTTTCTTTTGTATCTGAAATCGGATAATGTGGCAAGACTGTCATCTGCCTGAAATACTATGTTGCCGCCTCTGCCGCCGTCGCCGCCGTCGGGACCGCCCGCAGCCACATATTTCTCCCTGTGAAAAGCAACCGCACCGTTGCCGCCGTTGCCTGCTTTAATATTTATTTTAGCTATATCTACGAACATTTCTTTTTACCGTTCCTTACTGAAATTACATATATTTGACCGTATTATTGTACCATAAATATTATCCATAATAAATACCGAACAAACAATTATTTGGTCGTATTATGTATAAGGTGAATTAAAAAAATAAGTTGACCCCCACCGAAAAACAACGGTGGGATGTTGACGTGACATCCTCATAGGATTGTTTAATCTCCTCTGCGAGGGTCTCTCGCAGCCGTTCTCACAAGTTGCGACGGTTCATTCACGCTCGACCTATGACCGAAGGAAGTATCATTATCCCAGCTGTAAAGTCGTCGCTATTTAACGGAGTCACCGTTATTAATCTGAACTTGATATTCCTGCTCGTGCCTTTCCATTCAAAAAACTTAAGCTAAAGTTTTTTGCGTTTTGTATTCGATAAGAACAGGCAGTCTTGGCGGCAAATTCAGAGTAGCTCGTTTACAACGGAATGTCACCATTGCTTTGCTATGCAATTGTCAAGGTTCAATCGATATATACTGATGTAAATAGAAAACGCTTTTGCTCATTGCCGGTGTTTTTTGGCAACGACATAAGTTCACCACTTACATCGATATATATTTTATCACACATAAATGTATATCGCAAATGTGCGATATATCAAATTGCACATTGCAATATAAGAAAAAGATGATGACGTTCAGGATGGAATTATTTTGTTTCAAAACGGTTATTTTTCGTTCTGATATAACAAAAAAGAAAGAAAAATAGAAAATGAAAAAACATTGCAAAAAACTATTGACAATACCACGATACAGTGGTATTATATAAGAGAACTAAGGGAAACCCCCTTAGACATAGGAGGGCTTAAAAATGGATGAAAGATATGAAACAAAACGCAGATATGTGGAAAAGATTATGCAAGAA
>OGLF01000293.1_pt1 | contig 33073 bp, 19 predicted proteins | sample 1572701 | NCBI WGS metagenome assembly OGLF01 (sample SAMEA2581910, study PRJEB24529) | metagenome | biome: Human gut stool | place: China | collected 2011 | reverse complement strand
TTCTTCTTATGGATTTGATGAGCGTGTATATCCTTTAGCATCTTCTTATACGTTAGGTCTTCGTATTATTTATTAATCTTTAAATGCTAATCAGAAGTATATGAAAAATATATTAAAAAAACAGATTTTATGGGCTATCCCTTTAGCCTTTTCATTGCTGACATCCAGTTGTAGTGATTACTTGGATAAGCTTCCAGAGAATACTGTAGAGGTAGAGGGTATTGATTATACGAATAAATCGAATATGTATATGCCTGTTTCCGGTGTATATGCGACCGCTCGTGGTTATCTGGGGTCTTGGTCCTCGTATGGATGTATCATAGTTCGCGGTGACGATGTGAATAAAGGAGGATCTCCTACGGACCAGATTGAGTATGAGTATGCTAGTAAATTCCAGTATGATCGTTTGACTACTTTCTGGGCATTAAGTGGCCTTTGGGGAAACTGCTATTATGTTGTCTCTACTTCTAATTCAGCATTGGAGTCTTTAGAGAATTATGCTAAACATTTGACGAGTGAGTCAGACAAGCAATTAAACGCTCAATATGCTGCTGAAGTTCGCTTTTTCCGAGCATATGCTTATTTCCAGTTGGTAAATTTATTTGGCGATGTGCCTCTTTTGTTAGACAATCAAGAACTGAATGTATTCAAGAATACGAAAGAGGATGTAAAGAAGTACATTTATGACGAGTTGGATTATTGTATAGCAAACTTACCGGCTATTCGTCCGAATGAGTCTGAGCATCCGGGAGCGGTTACAAAATATACCGCTGAGATGTTGAAAGCGAAACAGAAGATGTATGATAATGAATGGGATGAGGTATTGGCCTTGACCGAGGATATCGTCAATAGCGGAAAGTTTGAGTTGTATAATGATTTCTATGAGTTGTTTAAGATTCCGGGAAAATTGTGTAATGAGTCTTTGCTAGAGTATCAATTTACTGACTTTGGAAATGGAAGTGGTGATATCGTTTCTTCTGACAACTGGTTTGCGTTCCAAGGTCCTCGTGGAGAGGCTCCTATCTCTGGATGGGCATTTATTGAGCCGACTGAGAAAATCCGTAATTTATTCTCTAAACGTGGTGAAGCGGTTCGTGCGGAAACAACGTTCCTCATGACGGATGCCACCCGCTCGTCTACCTGGTAGAAGCAGCAGACGACATCTGTTACCAGATGATGGACATTGAAGATGCCCATAAACTAAAGATACTCACTACCGGAGAAACACAAGATTTACTCCTTTCTTACTTTCCTGAAGAGCGTAAGGCTCACATGCTCAAAACACTGGATTTTGTCAGCGATGTCAATGAGCAAATAGCTTATCTACGTTCTTGTGTCATTGGATTGCTAATCCAGGAATGTACTCAGGCCTTCCTGAACAATGAAGAAAGAATATTGGAAGGAGAATTCGAGGGAAGTCTCATCAAACATATATCCGAACTGCCTGCCAGTGCTTACAATCATTGTGCCGACATTTCTCTAAAGAAGATTTATCGCTCACGCGACGTATTGGATATTGAACTTGCCGGTTTCCGCATCATCAGCACTCTGCTAGACTTAATGATAGATGCCGTTCGTTCACCTGAAAAGGCTTACTCACAGCTACTCATCAACCGGGTATCCGGCCAGTATAATATAAAAGCGCCCATACTCTATGAAAGAATACAGGCGGTATTGGATTATATCTCCGGTATGACAGATGTCTTCGCTCTCGACCTTTACAGGAAAATAAATGGGAATAGTCTTCCGGCAGTATGAGATAACTGAATTCCAAATTTAGCTATTCTATGTTCAAAAACATCCAATAACGGCATTTGAGACTCCTAAACGATTAATGATGCATCAATAACCTTAAATCTTTTTTTATATTTGCCCAGCCTTCTACCTCATTCAGGTGTCAGCATTTAAAGAAAAGAATTCGAAGGATGATTGATTTATATAGAATAGAACTAAATTAAATATCTACTTATTATGAAGAACTTTTGTGTATTTCTTGTTAGTGCCTTATTCCTACTACCCACAGTACAAGCTGTAGAAACGGATTACAGGCAGGGGCTTTCTATCTGGTTCGACACTCCCAACAGCTTAACCGGACAAGCTGTATGGTTACGCAGCAATGGCAACCGGGGAGCTAATCTCGACCGGGAATGGGAAAGCCGGTCACTTCCAATCGGAAACGGTAGCCTGGGAGCTAATATTCTAGGCTCGGTTGCCGCCGAAAGAATCACCCTCAATGAAAAAACGCTCTGGAGAGGCGGACCTAATACGTCCGGTGGTGCCGACTATTATTGGAACGTTAACAAACAATCCGCCCCTATTCTAAAAGAAATCAGGCAGGCATTCACCGAAGGAAACGGAGAGAAAGCAGCACAACTGACCCGCAAAAACTTCAACGGATTAGCTGCTTATGAAGAAAAAGACGAACACCCGTTCCGATTCGGTTCATTCACCACGATGGGAGAACTTTATATAGAAACCGATTTAAGTGAACTACGAATGAAGAACTACCGCCGCATATTATCTTTGGATTCAGCCATGGCCGTGGTACAATTCGACAAAGAAGGCGTGCAATACCGCCGCAAGTATTTCATATCTTACCCGGACAGTGTGATGGCAATGGAGTTCTCCGCCGATAAAGCAGGAAAGCAGAATCTTGTATTGAGCTATGCCCCAAACCCGGAAGCCCAAAGCAATATACGTACCGATGGAACCGACGGTTTAGTGTATACCGGAGTCCTGAACAATAACGGAATGAAATTTGCTTTCCGCATCAAAGCGATTGCAAAAGGCGGAACCGTTATAGCACAGAATGACCGGTTGATAGTGAAGGGTGCCGACCGGGTAGTATTCCTGCTCACCGCAGACACCGACTACAAGATGAACTTCAATCCGGATTTCAAAAATCCGAAAACTTACGTAGGCGATGATCCGGAACTCACAACGCAATCCATGATGAACCAAGCGTTGTTGAAAGGATATGAGACATTGGCTAACAACCATAAAGCAGACTATACGGCACTGTTCAACAGAGTTAAACTGACCTTAAACCCCGATGTTACCGGGTCCGATTTGCCAACCTACCAGCGTTTGGCAAACTACCGGAAAGGACAACCGGACTTCCGCCTGGAGGAACTGTACTATCAATTCGGGCGCTACCTGTTGATAGCCAGTTCACGACCGGGAAATCTACCGGCCAACTTGCAAGGAATGTGGCACAATAACCTGGACGGCCCTTGGCGTGTGGATTACCATAATAACATCAATATTCAGATGAACTACTGGCCAGCCGGTCCTACGAATCTTAGCGAATGTACCTGGCCGTTGATCGACTTTATCCGGGGATTAGTGAAACCGGGTGAGAAAACTGCACAAGCCTACTTTGCCGCACGCGGCTGGACAGCTTCCATTTCTGCCAATATATTTGGATTTACCTCACCGCTTTCCAGTGAGATAATGGCATGGAATTTTAACCCGATGGCCGGTCCGTGGCTGGCAACGCATATCTGGGAGTATTATGACTACACGAGAGACCGGAACTTCTTGAAAGAGGTTGGCTATGATCTGATTAAGAGCAGTGCACAATTCACTGTAGATTATCTGTGGCACAAGCCAGACGGTACCTATACAGCCGCTCCCTCTACATCCCCCGAACACGGTCCGGTTGACGAAGGCGCCACCTTTGTACATGCCGTAGTGCGTGAGATTCTTCTGGATGCCATTGAAGCAAGTAAAGTACTGGGCGTAGACAGCAGAGAACGCAAGCATTGGCAAGAAGTGCTGGCCCACCTTGTTCCTTACAAAATAGGACGCTACGGACAATTACTGGAATGGTCGAAAGACATCGATGATCCCAACGACAAACATCGTCATGTAAACCATTTATTCGGTTTGCATCCAGGACGCACACTTTCACCAGTAACTACTCCGGAACTGGCAAAAGCAGCAAGAATCGTGTTAGAACACCGTGGTGACGGAGCAACCGGCTGGAGTATGGGATGGAAGTTAAACCAATGGGCAAGACTTCAGGATGGTAATCACGCATATACCCTGTTCGGCAATCTGCTGAAAAACGGCACTCTGGATAACCTGTGGGATACAACATGCACCATTCCAAATAGACGGAAACTTTGGAGGAACAGCTGGTGTAACAGAAATGCTCCTGCAAAGCCACATGGGCTTCATTCAGTTGTTACCAGCACTACCGGACGCCTGGAAAGACGGGCTGGTAAGTGGGCTTTGCGCCAAAGGAAACTTTGAGGTTTCCATCTCTTGGAAAAACAATCGGCTGGATGAGGCAATACTTGTATCAAAAGCAGGGACTCCATGTACTGTCAGATATGGAGACAAGACACTTTCATTCAAAACTATAAAAGGAAAGGTGTATAAAATCAAAGCCGACGGAGATAAACTGATGCAAATCCAATAGAAGTTTTAGCTACACCAAAGAAAATAAGAAAGCGGAGAGTGAGTTCATTCTCCGCTTTCTTATTTTTATTCAGCACTTTTCATCTACTTGGAAAGAAAACTTTATTAGCTCCGGAGGTCAGTTTACATGACTCCGGTTCGTTTTCTATGAACGACTGGATATGACGGATGCGCTTTTCTGCCAAGATTTCGTCTACAGCAATCAGAATGCCGGTTTCTTCTACATCACCGAAACCATAGTTAATGGCAGTACCGAACATACGCATAGTCGGACTCAAACTCATGTAAGCATTCACCAACGGCGGAATGTTATACCCCAACTTACGTATCTCACAATTCAATATTTTATAGTCTTCCTTAAAGGTATTCTTACAGAACAAAGCAGCCAAATCCTCCTCCTTAGCTTCCATTTCAAGTGGTTTCATCGGAGTTATCAAATTTTCCTTATCCCCAAAATGTTTCTTCAGGAAATAAAGAATCATGTCTCTTCCCTGACGATGATAACTTGGATACATAGTTACTTTACCAAAGAAATACTTCACATTGGGCATTACCACCGTCAGTGCTCCTAAGCCGTCCCACAGATTATCCAATGCAAATAAGCCTTTACTACCGGCACGGGTAGATTGATACTCAACTGTAACAAACGAACGTCCCAACTCAATGGTAGTAGGGAGATACTCCTTCAAAAACTTTTCAGAGAAATTGAACATGTGGGCTGTAGCCAAAATGGGAGCCCCCTTTTCGTCATACCGAACGTCTGTACCAAGAAGGTAACGATAACCACCTAATATCTCTTCCGCCTCCGGATTCCAGACAATCAACTGTTTGTAGGGATTTTCCATGATATCGTATTCATCGATATCCAGCGGTTTTCCTGTACCTCCGCCTGCTGCACGAAAAGCGATCTCACGTAGACGTCCGATTTCTTTCATTATATTCGGAGAATCCTGAGCTGTAATGATATAAATCTGATTATGGCTCTTATTTGTCATACGCAGACGCTTCTCTTCGGTCAATTCCGCTTTCAAAAGCTCCTTACTTATAGGTTCAATAATCTCTTCCATATTTTTTTGTTAGTAGTTCTTTAATTCACTTTATCACCTTGTCACTTTACCACCTTATAACTTATACACAATGTCTTTCACATAAGCCGCCCACTCGGCAGGAGTCTTCGATTTATCAAAAGTCTGCCAGGAAATAGGTTTCCCAATGGTTACGGTAAACGTTTTATGACGGTTCTTCAGCATCTCATCCGCAAGATAGAGCATAGCAATATTAACCTTGATGCCCAAGAATTTACAGATGTTAGCCAAATTATAAAAAAAGTTCGAATTCCGACCCTCGAAATGAATAGGGACAACATCACGATGTGTCTGCACGCTCTTTACAATAAAGGTCTTCTTCCAATCCAAGTCACGGATCACTCCATTCTGACGACGGGAACACAACCCAGCCGGGAACATTATCAATTGATCATCGGATGCAAAACCTGCTTCTACCATTCTCGGAAAGTCTTTTGCCTGTTTTCCGGTCTTATTAATAGGTATACAGAGAGGGGCTAATCCTTGCAGATTCATCAGCAAGTCATTTACCATATACTTCACCTTGCCATTATAAAAAGAGCCCAGTATATATCCCAAGGCCACACCATCCTGGCCTCCCAACGGATGATTGGAGACAAAGGTGTAAAGTCCTTCTTTCGGTAGATTTTCTTCTCCCTTCACCACGATATTGGCATCCAGAAATTCCAGGCAGGCTTTTAAAAAGTCTACGCCCACTTTATCCTTAGAATCGCGCAGGAAAACATTCAGTTCTTCCTGATGAACAATTCTTTTCAGATAAGAAACTACGAATCTGGGGATATACTTATAGTACTTCGGAGCCTTTTCCCGGAGTACTTTATCAATATCAATCAAAAATAAAGAGTCGTCAGCCATTCTTTTTAAGATGAAATGATTGCGCAAAATTAACTCATCTTTTTAATTATACGCAATAAAATTGTCTAAAACTGCACCCAAAAACAAACAAAAGACGCCCAAAAACTATCAATTGATAGTTTTTGCCCTAAAGATTGCTTGAAATGCGTCCGTCGGAGTTAGATAACTTTCGTAAAATTGCAACATCAAAAGTCAAATAAACGAATAACTATATAAAAAAGGAGAACGATATGAACAGTATTACATTCCAAAAAGATTTGCTCGGAGTACAAAACGATTTATTACGTTTCGCATACAAATTAACCTCCGACCGTGAAGAAGCAAATGATTTGCTTCAGGAAACCTCATTAAAGGCATTGGACAATGAAGATAAATATGTACCGGACACTAATTTCAAAGGCTGGATGTACACCATCATGCGCAATATCTTTATTAATAACTATCGCAAGGTGGTTCGCGACCAGACCTTCGTAGACCAGACAGATAATCTTTATCATCTTAATCTGCCGCAGGAATCCGGATTTCAAAGCACTGAAAGCGCATACGACCTGAAAGAGATGCACCGCATAGTAAATGCCTTGCCACGCGAATATAAGATTCCATTCTCTATGCATGTATCCGGTTTCAAATACCGCGAAATTGCAGAAAAGCTGGGATTACCCTTAGGCACAGTAAAGAGCCGCATATTCTTTACCCGCCAAAAATTGCAGCAAGAACTGAAAGACTTCAGATAACCTGACAGGCAAGATAAAACCAAGTATTACCTTATTCAACCTAAACCGATAACGTTTTGATATAGCACCTGAAAACTATCAATTGACCACCCAAAAACTATCAATTGATAGTTTTCCCCCCATTTAATGCGAGAATTCCGTCCGTAAAAGTGATGCATTCTTCGTAAAATTGCAAAGTCAAAAGGCAAAACAAAAGAATAACTATTGAAAAGGAGAATTGATTATGAATAACAGTATTACATTCCAAAAAGAATTGCTCGGGGTACAAGACGATTTATTACGCTTTGCATACAAATTAACCTCGGACCACGAAGAAGCAAACGACCTACTCCAGGAAACCTCTTTAAAGGCGTTAGATAACGAAGATAAATATGCACCTGATACGAATTTCAAAGGATGGATGTATACCATCATGCGTAACATCTTTATCAACAACTACCGTAAAGTAGTTCGCGATCAGACTTTCGTAGACCAAACAGATAATCTCTATCATCTCAACTTACCGCGGGATTCGGGATTCGATTGCACGGAAAGCGCATACGACTTGAAAGAGATGCACCGTATAGTAAATGCTCTGCCCCGTGAATATAAGATTCCATTCTCAATGCACGTATCCGGTTTCAAATACCGCGAAATTGCAGAGAAGCTGGGATTACCATTAGGTACAGTAAAAAGCCGTATCTTCTTTACCCGACAGAAGTTACAACAAGAATTGAAAGATTTTGTTTAAGAATAAAGAATAATAATAAGCAGAATCAATACATCATATAAAATTTTAGTTGTGTTAGAGAGATAATGGGCAGGCAGGAGTAATCCGGTCTGCCCTATCTTTTTTAGGGATCTACTCCATACCCGAACCATAGCAAAACCGTACTTGCTCCGTACATTCTCCACTCAGAGGTACTTCTACAAGGAGAAAGTACGGGATTGGTACGGAACAAGTGCAGCCCAGGTAGGTATTTGATTAGTAAAATTTGGGGGCAGGAGGATTTTCTCCTTTATAGTCTTTATTCGTATAAACACGTATCCAGTCGATATACATGGCAGGCATCGCGTCTTTCTTCCATTCGGAAGGTATGATGGCGCCGGGCCAGGCATTCGGATTGGTAGAGATACCTGTACTGAAAATCAGGAAAAAGCCCTGCGGATCACTCCAAGGCCAGTCGGTATTGCCATCAGCCCCTTTGTTATGTTCAAAATAGGCTTGTCCGTTGACACCTCCTACAATACGGTCGGGATACCATTCCAACCAATAGATATTCCACTGGGACATATCAGCAAGATCAATAGTGGAAGTGACACTGCCCGAACCACCTACCACACCGGCATAATGATTCTCAGAATGCAGCGTGAAGTGGGCACGGTCATTCAGCGTCTTCTTCGGATTCTCCAAAAGGTCGATTTCACCGTTCTTCGGCCAGGGACGGTTATTGTTGCCCATAAACCAAAGGGCATCATTAAAGCCTACATAGGAAGTACGTTTGAAGCGGATTTCAATGCGCATATTCTCGGTGAAATTGCACCAAAACTCCTTACTTCCCGGTAAAGAAGTACGGTAACAACCGTGAGAATACTTCACTTTCTTACCGAAACGGTTGTCTATCGAGTCTTTCTCCTCTACACTCCAGATGCGCAAAACTCCATCCTCTACTTTTGAACATTTCCGGTTATCGACCTTTGCCGTACGAGACATGTGCATGCCTCTATGTTCTATAAAGCCAAGTGGAAGCCCCTTTTTCGTATCTTTACCATTAAACTCATGGGCTGTATAGAAATACCAGCTATCCACTTTAGGGTGTCTGTCCCCTTCCTTCAGAAGCAACACATCCCCCGGATGATCATAAACCAGCGTTTCATCATCTTTCTGCAATTTCCTTCCTGCTTGTCCGCCATCGGGATAAGACAGACTGCCGGAAAGCCATGCCATAGCGATTATAGCAACGATTGAATATTTCATCATACTATTTTGTCAGAATACCTACTTCACCGACAGATACGGCGTTTTTGTCATTTATCTCCGACAAAGACTCCAGTTTAAAGTAACGGGCAGGATACGTCTTGCCGAATCGTACAAAATAAGGCACGGGATTGTGCATGATATTGCTGAACTCACCACCCGCCTCACATTTAGTCCACGACTGACCATCAAGACTGACGTAGAAAGCATACTTATAGATAGTTCCCGTTAAATCTTCTTCCAGAGAGGGAGCATAGCTGAAACCATTCATACTCACTTCATGTCCCATATCGACTACCAATGGTGTAAGTGCAGAAGCACGCCAAACCGTTTTACGATTTCCATCAATAGCCTTGTGGGAATCTGTATTGCCACCAACCACCTGCCATCCATCAACTGGTACATCGCTGAGTTGTACTTCTTCATTCTTATCTGCAAGAGGTTCTGCGTAGAAAAGGCCGACCGCAGTTACATTAGCCACACCACGGGCAGAACGAATGGTTACACGAATACGCTCCGGACAAGTATCAGAGAAACGTACAAGACGCTTATACCCTACAGTTGTGCCTTCTGCCATATGAATCCAGGAGCCATCTTTATACGCTTCTACAAGGAAACTTTCAATACGTTGTCCTTTGGAGATATCTTCCTGAATCATAAAAGCATTCACCAACGCATCTTTCTGTATATCATATTGGCGGACTGTACCGGAAGTTCCATGCCATGCCTCGTTTCCTTTCAGCACATAATTACAGGCAAAAGTTTTCTTTAAATAACTGGAAAATTCTTTCAGCCGCTGCACATCATTTTCATTGATCAACCCACGAAGGTCGGGCGGAATATTCAATAAAAGAACGGAATTATAGCCTACTGATTTGAAATAAATATCCGTCAGATGATTTAAAGACTTCACCTGCTTGTCCTGATCGGTATGATAAAACCAACCCGGACGAATGGAAACATCCACCTCAGAAGGATACCAGAAAAGTTCGGTAGCACGAGCCACTATATCACGTCCGCCTAAGTCCTTTGCCTTGCCGAAGATACCCAATTCTTTATTCTGTTCGCCGGAACGGGGATAAATACCCGGAGTCAGAGCTGTAGCACTCCATTCTGTTTCACGACCGATACCTTTTTCATTGCCTACCCAACGAACGTCATCACCCATGATAGCAGTAACTGCTTTAGGTTGCAGGCGGCGGATGGTGCGCAGAATGGCATCCCAGTCATAGATTTGTTTTTTGCCGTTAGGACCTTCACCGTTGGCACCGTCAAACCACACTTCATGGACTTCACCGTAATTGGTGAGCAATTCGGTCAGTTGCTCGATGAAAAACTGGTTGTAGGCAGGGGAATCACCATAGCAAGAGGCATTACGATCCCAAGGGGAGAGGTAAACTCCAAATTTGATGCCATACTTCTTGCAAGCATCGCGCAATTCACGTACCACGTCTCCCTTTCCATCTTTCCAAGAGGAAGAGGCCACGGAGTGACGGGTCGTTTTGGTAGGCCAGAGACAGAAGCCATCGTGATGTTTGGCGGTGATGATGGCCATCTTGAAACCGGATTCTTTAAGAGTCCTCACCCATTGTTCGCAGTCCAGCGAGGTAGGATTAAAGATGGCAGGATCTTCAGTACCATCTCCCCACTCTCGTCCGGTGAAAGTATTTACACCAAAATGCAGGAAAGCGGTCAGTTCCATACGCTGCCACTCCAGTTGTTGGGGAGTGGGTACAAGGCGTGAAGCCATATCTATCTTTTCCGCAACTGTAGCATCAGCGGGAAAAGCAACGTGCTTTTCATAATAAGTTTCTTGTGCCTGCAATCCGGAAAGGATTGTAAGACTAAGAACTGTAGTTAGAATCAGGTTTTTCATGCTATCTTATGTTATAGGTTTCGATCTATTTCAAAGGACGGATTGTAAACCGGAATGTGTAATCCTGCACAGGTACACGATACTGCGGCAACACTCCAGGACCACAGGTAGCCGTACCGACTCCTGCCTGTGCGGCATCCAGATGAACAGTTATCACTCCTTCGCGCCGTAGTTGATTGATATGCGTTGCCGCATCCAGATTCTCATCCGTAAAAGGAACCACACTAAATTGGAACGAGGTATCGGAACGGAATGCCAGCCCCTCACCTGCCTCATCAGCAAGTTGCATCCAACGGACATCTGTACGGTTACCCGTTGCCTGCGGACGAACATAATAGTGGAACATACGCTCCACATCAGTGTGATAAATACCTATTTTACCGGATTGGTTACGATCCATATAAGTTTCATGGTCTCCACGCCCCAGATAAGACACCTGACTGTAAGTATCGGGCATTTCAAAAGTAAACCCTACACGCGCCAGTGAAGAGATAACGGTGGTATCCGGCACGAAGTGTGTCTGTATATCCAATTCGCCGTTTTTCTTTAATGTATAGACGAAAGAAGCGGTTCCCACTTTTTCACCACGGACATTCAATAACTCCACTTCGGCACGTCCGCCACGGGTAGAGGTCTTCACGGTAAGGGCACGCTGTGTCAACTGATCCAACCCGGCTTTCTTCCAAGCTTTGGCTCCTCCTACTTTTTCACGGTTATCATTATCCGTCACCGGACGATAGAGGCTCAATGTAACAGGGGAAAACAGTAATTCTTTCCTATTATAAATATAAGAGCGAAGCGCCCCTGTTGCCGGATCTATATTCATTTCCACCTTACCCGAAAGTTTAGTTTCCGGAGTCCGGTAGTTCTTATTACCCGAAAGAACAAACTGATCATAGGCTACCTCGTAATCCGTATTAATAAACGGAGCAGCATCCACAGGCGTCCAACTTAAGTTCAGATAAGCTTCACGAACATCAGAAGGTAAACGTACAGCACCCAGCGTAACTTCAACGGTGGCGTGCGGAGCAGCATCTACCCGACGAGTACCGTCAGCAATCACTTTCCCATGATCACCTACCACCTGCCAGTGTAAGATATAAGCATTGAGATTCGTAAAATCATACCAATTCTTTATATTTAAAGTCAGGTTACTCTTATCAACTAGTGTAGCCTTTATATATTGATATGCTTTCTTCACTTCCAGCAAATGCGGATGAGGTTCGCGGACGGCATTCACCAGACCATTGCAGCAGAAGTTTCCAAAACTGGGTACATTCTTCGGACCATAATCGCCACCGTAAGTCCAATACCAACGACCATCGGCATCTATTTCACGGAAAGACTGATCTACCCAATCCCAGATACAACCGCCCTGCACTATAGGTTCTGTTTCGAAAACATCCATGTATTCTTTCAATCCGCCTCCGCTATTGCCCATAGCATGCAGATATTCAGTCATGATGAAAGGACGATATACTTTCGGTTCTGTCTGGCGGGCATAGACCAGCAATTCTTCCACACTGCGGTACATACGACAGTAGATATCCGTATTATAATTCTGTTCGGCACGCTCGTATTGTATAGGACGGGTGGTTTCAACGGACTTCATCCAGTCGTATGTCCGTTCAAAGTTGATTCCGTTACCCGCTTCGTTGCCCAACGACCAGATCACGATACCCGGATGGTTCTTGGCACGCTCGTACATACGTTGCGTACGGTCCATGTGTGCAGGTAGCCAGGTGCTATCCTTTGCCAATGAAGCCGGGCCATACCCCATGCCATGCGACTCGATGTTTGCTTCATCTATCACATAAAGGCCGTAACGGTCGCAGAGTTGATACCAGTACGGATGTGTCGGATAATGCGAGTTGCGCACAGTATTCAGATTATGTTGCTTCATCAGGCGAATGTCTTCTTCCATCAGTTCTTTGCTGACAGTACGTCCCAACTGTGAGTGTTCATGCCGGTTAGCACCTTTTACCAATACAGGTACCCCGTTGATACAGAAACGGCCATCCTTGATTTCGGAAGTACGGAAACCGACTTTGCAACCGGTCAGGTGTGTTATATGTCCTGCATCATCTTTCAACGCCAATATCAATGTATAAAGATTCGGGTGTTCTGCACTCCAACGTTTTACATCAGGAAGGGACTGTTCGTCAAAGGTAATAAAATTACTCAAACCACGGTTCTTGACCGGTATTTCATTTTGTAATATTGCCTTTCCGGCAGTATCTTCCAGACTATATGCCAAAGTAGACACACCAGCCGCACTTCCTTCAACTGTTACATCAAGGCCGAAAAATCCTTCCTTATACTCTTTCTTATCCAAAGAAGAAGTCACTTTATAATCAGCTATAAACTGGCGTGGAGTACTGTAAAGATAGACATCCCGTTCAATACCACTCAACCGCCACATATCCTGACACTCCAGATAGGAACCTGCACTCCAGCGATATACTTCAAGTGCCACGGTATTTTCTCCTGCCTGTACATAGTCCGTGATATCCCATTCGGCAGGAGTCTTTGAACCTTGGTTATAACCCAGCATATGTCCGTTCACCCAGATATAATAGAAAGAGATCACACCTTCACAGCAAATCACGATGCGACGGTCTTTCCAGTCAGCAGGAACCGTGAACGTACGGCGATAAGAACCTACTTCGTTCTCTGCATAAGGTACCAGCGGCGGATTCTTTTTGAAGTTGAACAAAGGATCATCAAATTCATAAGTTTCATTCACATAAATAGCCGTACCATATCCCTGACGTTCCCAGTTGCCGGGTACATCGATATCTGCCCATCCGCCCGTATAAAACGAAGGTTTATAAAACTCTTTCGGACGATGATCGGGATTCTTCACCCAATGGAATTTCCATTTACCGTTCAGACTCATATAGTAAGGTGATTGCTCATAATTGCCTTCACCCACAGCATCAGCATTCGCATAAGGCCATATATAAGTATGTGGTGCTAGTTTGTTTTTTCCGATAGCATACTGGCTCTGCCATTCCGGCTGCGCCACAACAAGCACGGGAAATGAATATAGGGCTATCAAACTCAAAAGTATCTGCTTTATCATAATATGTCTTTACTCTACTATAATTTCATCGAAATATATCCGTGCTTCCTGTCCCGGTCGTACATGAGTGAAAGGACAATCGCCTGCCCCGTATGCCACAACACGGACATAACGTGTTTTCTCTCCCACCTCAAACGAAATATCCTCGCGGAAAATACCTTCACGGAAGATGTCATCCTTCGTGTAAGTTCGTTCGGAGACTTTGCGGAAGTCCGCACCATCTGTCGAAATCAGAGTTTCTATCCTTGCAGGCTTGTGCACCGCCATACCGTAATTGGTGATAGAACCCAGCGTCAATCGGTTCACGGTTTCGGGCTTCTTCAGATCGAGGGTGAAAGAGACGGTATCGTTCTTCATCCATGAACACCATTCGGAGTCGGTATATTTCAGGCTTCCACGCACACCATTCACCAGCAGACCGATGTTGTCGGCACCAATGCTCTTTATAGCCTTTGCCGTTGTCGGATTCCAAACAACAGGCAGTTCCAGCGTTTGTCCCATTTGCTTTCCAGATGCAAAGGTGGCAGCTTTTATTGTTTTTGTACTCGTGAGCATCAATGGCCGGGTATAGAGGGCGGACTGTACTGTGGGCATAGTGCCATCCGTTGTGTAGCGTACCTCTACATCCGGACGAATGCAATCCAGTTGCACTTGCAGGCAGTCATCTTTTGGCGTCACCGTATGCTGTATGTTATACATAGAACGGGCATAAACAATTCCTTTCGCTGTAAGGTGTTCATTGAAATGATCCAAAGCTTTCAGATAGGATTTCCAGTTCTTACGTTCCGGCCTTGTCCAAGCTACCTCGGCCAATGCAGACAAACGGGGGAACAACAAATAATCCACATCGGCAGGAGTATTGCAAAACTCCGTCCACATACAAGCCTGCACTCCCATTAATAAAGATGCGGTTTGCTTTGTCCAGTCTTTTTGTATCGGTTCGTAGTCGTACACATCCTTCAACGTATTGTTTCCAAAGTACGTCACCGGTTCAAACCATTGAGGCCCCTGATAGCGGATGAGATACATAATCCGGGCGGGTGTCATGATAAAGCGATGTCCCAGTTCGGCAGCTTTCATCGCAGCCTGTCCGTAACCCTGCCATCCCTGAATGATAAAACCTTCCGGGATAGTAGCATTCGTCAGCTCATCCCAGCCTATCACCTCACGGCCTTTGCTCTGCACATAGCGAGCCATACGCCCCATAAAGTAACCTTGCAGTTCTTCTTCATTCTCCAGTTTCTCCTGTTTCATCCGCGCCCGGCACAACGGGCATGCTTCCCAATGCGTCTTCCGAGCCTCATCTCCACCCAGATGGATATACTTTGAAGGGAAAAGTCCGAGAACTTCGTCCAGCACATCTTGCAGGAAAGTGAACACACTGTCGTTTCCGGCACAGTAGATGACATCGGCATTCTCTCCCCCCAAACCGGGCAACACACCGATATATTTATTCACCACCGGACACGCCAATAGCGGATAGGCAGCCAGTGCGGCATTACTGTGCGCCGGCATTTCTATTTCAGGAATTACTTCGATATGACGTTCCCCGGCATAAGCCACTATCTCGCGGATATCATCCTGTGTATAATATCCCTTTTCTACCGTAGGTTCACCCTGGCGGGGATTGCGGCGTTCCGAAAAATTCTTGCCCGGACGGTCTACGCGGCGGGAACCTATCTCCGTAAGCAACGGGTATTTCTTGATTTCGATGCGCCATCCATTATCATCCGTCAGATGGAAATGCAGTGTATTCAGTTTCAGCATCGCCATGCAGTCGATGATACGCAGCAGGTTCTCCTTAGGGGAGAAGAACCGTGCCACGTCCACCAACAACCCGCGATAGCCGAAACGGGGCTGGTCGGTGATAGTAACAGCCGGAACTGTCCAGTCGATGCCTGTCACTACTTGTCCACCTTCGATGGCGGCAGGCAGCAGTTGGCGGATACTCTGCAAAGCATAGAAGAAGCCTTGTACATCGGCAGCATGAATGTTTATTCTTTTAGCTGTAATTTCCAGTTTATAGGCTTCTTTCTTCAAACCGGCATCCGTCGTCAGACAAACATCTCCTTTCTTGTTTCCCACCTTTATGCGAGGAGTAAATCCTGCCGCACGGGTAAGAAGTGCGGTAAAGCGGCGTACTTCTACAGCTTGTTCCTCGTTCTCCACAGCAAAGGTTGTTTTTTCAGAGAAATGAAAGTTACCCGTGCCCGGCACTATACTGACCGGGCAGGGAACTAAGGGAACGGGTTGTGTCAAGTTATCAGCCTGTATGTTCGCCGCCATCAAAAGCAGGAAGCATACCAGTGTGTGAATAGTTCTATATCTCATAAGGTCTTTTATTATTAGATATGTGAATCAGGGGTTAAAATCACTCTTTGTCTCTCTCGGGCGAAAAGCGTACAGGGTCGTTGTATTGTTCCTGCAATGCGGTTAGTTGCGCTTTCAGGTCTTTGATGATTTCTTCCGTTCCCGGTTGTCCGTAAATGTTACGCATCTCCGTGGGATCGGCCTGCAGGTCGTACAGTTCCCATTCATCAATATCATTATAGAAATGGATCAGCTTGTAACGGTCGGTGCGTACTCCGTAATGACGTTTCACCATGTGCTCGGCAGGATATTCATAGAAATGATAGTACAAAGCTTTCCGCCAGTCAGACGGTTTCTCGCCTTTCAGCAACGGTACCAAGGAAATGCCTTGGATATCTTCCGGCACTTCCACTCCGGCAAGTTCAAGGAAGGTCGGTGCGTAGTCAATGTTCTGCACCATTTCATTGATATCCCCTTTAGCCCGGAAGTCTTTCGGCAGACGCATAATCAACGGGGTACGCATGGACTCTTCGTACATGAAGCGCTTGTCGAACCAACCGTGCTCGCCCATATAGAAGCCTTGATCAGAAGTATAAACCACGAGCGTATTATCATCCAGTCCTTTTTCTTTCAGATAATCCAGCACACGCCCCACATTGTCGTCCAGAGACTTCACGGTTTTCATATAGTCGCGTATGTAACGTTGGAACTTCCAGTTGGCGAGTTCCTTGCCTTGCGGATTCTTCTTATAAAAATCATCAATGATAGGCCCGTAGAATTTGTCCCATGCGGCACGTTGTCCTTCATCCATGCGACCGATGTATTTCTCATAAAGAGATTTCAACCGGGTTTCTTTGTCCGGGCGCAGCATCTTGAGGTCGTAAATCATATCCATATCTTTCGCAATGCTCATCTCCTGTGCCGCAGCGGCGGGACGCCCTTCATAATCATCAAAGAAGTTATCCGGCAGGGGGAAAGTCTTGTCTTCATACAGAGCCAGATTACAGGTATCTGCCAGCCAGTTACGGTGAATGGCTTTGTGGTGGATCAGGATACAGAACGGCTTATTCTTATCCCGTTGGTTCTCCATCCAGTCGATGGCGTCATCTGTAATGAGGTTCGTCACATAGCCATGTTTCTGTATCGTATCATTATCCTGGGTGATGAAGTCCGGGTTATAGTAATCGCCTTGTCCGGGCACAATCTCCCAATAGTTGAAACCGGTAGGCAAACTTTCGAGATGCCATTTGCCGATGAGGGCTGTTTCATAACCGGCTTGTTGCAAGAGTTTAGGGAATGTCTGTTGTGAAGCATCGAACACGCAAGTGGTGTTGTCGTAGAATTTATTGGCACAACTGTGCTTGCCGGTAATCATGCAGGCACGGCTGGGTCCGCTTAGCGAGTTGGCTACAAAACTGTTGGTGAAGCGTACTCCATCGGCAGCAATCCTATCCAGGTTCGGTGTTTCCATATAACGGTGGTCATAGCAGCTCATCATCTGGGCTGTGTGGTCATCCGTCATGATGTATACTATGTTATATTGCTTCTGCTCTTCAGCTTTCTTTTGAGAAGAACATGAGGTTAAGGATGCCACAGCAGCGGCACCGGTGAGGGAATAGAGCAATCCTGATTGTAAAGTGTTCATGATTAAAGATTTTAATGGTTGTGCGGGCAAAACTACGGCTTACAAATAAGAACAGGTTTCAAAAACAGCTTTATTAGTTCCAAATTTCACCAATTCGCGCATGCCGGAAGCTGAGAAAGACAAAACCGGAAGCAGAACAGACAAAAATGTGCTGTCTGCTTCCGGAATATCAGCTTATATCAGCCTATTGAAAGTTAGTATCAAATGCAGCTATTAATAACCGAAGTTATTGTCAGTAGGTTTTATGGCAGAATTCGTATTCAACTCTTTCTGGCAAATAGGTAACAATAGATTCTTCTTCAGGAAACTTTCTGTCAGAACACCATTATCGCCGAAACGACGCTCTGAAAAATTCACTTTACCTTCACCAAGTTCATATACTTTTTGAGTAATGCTATGATTATTGTTCACCTCAAGCAGATGTTTAAACAGGTCATAGCGAGTTCCCCAAATACGTGCACGCTGGTATTGTCCCGGTTCACCGCACGTCTCAAACAAACGTTCAAAATAAATCTTCTCACGAAGCGCATCTTTACTTAATCCACTTTTCCAGTCGGCCGGTTGTGTTGCATCTGTAACAGACTGACGCGCACGTTTCAAGACTTCATTTGCCAGCGAAATAGCCTTGTCTGTATTTCCCAATTCATTATACACATCGGCCATATCCAGCAACATCTCAGCATAGCGATAGACTATTATATTTTTATGGGCATTTTGTCCAACCTGAGCCTGGTCAAAGTACTTCTTAATAATAGGCCAGTGAGTCTGGTAAGCATTCAGCTTCGATTTATTAGCAAAGTTATCAAGAACGCGCTTTCCATTAGGGATATCCCCGGAACTTAATTCATCATAACTTGGATTTGTCGGGTCTGAAACTTCATCATAAGGAATGCAGTCTTCCATCTGAACAGCCTGTTTTTTTCCTGTACCGTTATTCAACTCCAACTGCTCACCTGAAGCATACACAAAATATGGATAACAATAAGAACTGTCGTTCGCAGTCAATCTTTCTTTGAACATTTGCGCTTTAGGCGCTCCGTTCTGATATTTGCGCCACTTACTAAAGAAGGTTCCGTCTATACGGGGATCGCCCGGATATGTTCCACGGAACTTGTCATAGAATGACTTAGTAATAGTAGTACGCGCCCACGCTACTCCCACACCACAATCCCTGGCAGAGAAAACCCAATGTAAACGACTCTTGTTATAGTCGGAAGTAGTTGTGTAGTTCAACTGGAATATAGATTCCTTGCTGTTATTCACATTATCGACAAACAGGTTTTGGAATTTACTTTCAAGAGCGAATTTACCATACACAGCATCAAAACATTCTTTGGCTTTCTGCCAAGCCGTTTCATCTCCCTGGCAAGCCATTGTGTGATAAAGTTTACCCAAAAATGCTTTGGCAGCCCACTTAGAGCCATATCCATCAGTCACTGTTTCCGGCAATGTATTGAAAGCATCTGTCCAGTCCGACTCACACTGTGCAAAAATCTGTGCCTTAGGTGTACGCGGCAGTTCAACCGCTCCAATAGCTGATGCTGCTATTTTATAAGGAACATCTCCCCAGATAGTAGCTAGATTATAATATGCTAATGCACGCAAGAACTTCGCCTGTCCGGTCATTGTAACCTTCACACTATTATCCAATGGGCTATCTGCCACATTTGCTATAAAAGTATTCGTTTCATTCACTACTTTATAAAGCCCTTCCCAAACTCCCTGATTCAAGTCGTCCGAAAGACGCGCTCTTAAAGACACATAATCATCCTGATAACTGCCATTTGTCGTGAACCATGCGAAACCGGACGCTCCGATTGTAAGTTCCGTATAGAAATGACCATACACACTATGAGTAGTCATATAACCATAGCATCCATCTAATGCCATTTTCGCATTAGATTCATTGCTAAACTGTACACCATTGTCCATTGAGTATTTTGGTTCTTCATCCAAGCAAGAAGAAAACAAAGAGATTCCCAGGACTAAAGTTATATATTTTAATGTTTTCATAATCATCGACTTTACCTTTTAGAAATTAACATTGATACCAAAAATAAACGAACGCATGTTCGGGAACGAACTCATGTCAATACCCGGGCGCAAACCATCAAAAGCAAAACTATTCACCTCCGGATCGTAGCCGCTATAATCTGTTATCACAAAGGCATTCTTTACTGATGCAAATATGCTGGTAGTACGGAAACCTATCTTTTTCATCCATTTATTAGGCAAAACATAATTCAATGTTATATCGGAACAACGCAAGTAGCTTGCATCTTCAATATAACGATCCATTACGACATCAGGCATTTTGTAAGTAGAGCGCGGATAAAGATTAGTAGGATTCTCAGCAGTCCACATTCCATTATAAACCTTCTGATATAAATTACTTGTTTGCCGGCTCGGAGTCTGCTCATATCTAACATTCGTATTCAGTACATCATAACCGGATACACCCGTAAAAGCTGCGGACAGAGATAAACCCTTATAGGTCAATTTTGTCTGGAAACCGTAAGTCATCGGGCGATTAGGATCACCGAGAATCATCTTATCTGCTTCGTTGATTTCTCCATCTCCATTCTGGTCTATAAATTTAATATCACCGGCTTGAGGAACTCCGCCATTGATATCCTTGGTTATCTTATAAGAACCATCTGTCAAATCTGATTCCTGTACAATTCCATCTGTCTGATAACCATAGAAAAGTCCCGGAGCTTTGCCTTCAAGGAAGATATTAGCCACACCAAAATGGCTACCCAATGTATTACCTAAATATCCACGTCCTTTAACATTATCGCTGAAGACACTTTCAGGGAGTCCCAATTCTGTAATCTTAGTCTTATTATAACCGATATTTCCTCCCAAACTCCATTGGAACTCCTTATTATCAATAATCGTAGCATCCAAAGAGAATTCAACACCTTCATTGGTCAATGATCCCTGATTCATCGTCACCGAAGCAAAGCCGCTTGACAATGGCAAATCACGGTTAATCAATAAGTCAGAAGTTTTCTTTTTATAATATTCGAACGATCCAGTGATGCGTTGTTTCAATACCCCAAAGTCAAAACCGGCATTCCATGAAGAAGTGCGTTCCCATTTCAATCCGTCATTCTGCAATTTTGAAACTACGGCTGCCAACTCTTTTTCACCGTTAGCAGTGGCATAATCCATTACACGTGCATAGTCTGAGAATGTAGAATAAGGAGTAATACTCTGGCTACCCGTTTCACCATAGCTGACGCGCAGTTTAAGCTGGCTTAACCAGTTAATGTCTTTCATGAACTCTTCTTGTTCCATACGCCATGCAATGGATGCAGACGGGAAGTAAGCAAAGCGCTTTCCTTTTTGGAATTTACTTGAGCCGTCAACACGTAATGATGCAGTTACCAGATATTTATCATAAAAGCTCAAATTCACACGTCCTAAATAAGAAAGTAATTGATAGTCTTTTTGTATAGGCTGTTTATAATCTTTTTGCCCTGCCATATGAAGGCCATCCACTCCAAAATCGAAGTTTGTGAAATTCGTAGCATAAATATTCTTGGTCAAATCTTTATAAACATCATAAGTAATACCAAGAGTAGCATCTAATTTAGCGATTTTGCCTAAATTAGTATTCAGATTAAATACGTTTTCAACGTTATAGTTGCTTCTGTTCCAATCCGTCAAAGCTAAAACACCTTGCTCATTTCGACCTTTAAATAGAGCCAGGCCATACCAACGACCACGGTCATTTATCATAATATTACCGCCCGTACGTAAATTATATCTCAAGAACTTAGTAATCTTCCAACCTAAATCAAGAGATCCTCTGAAAGTTTTGTCATGAGCCAAGTCGGTATAATCTGTCACCCAGCTATCAACATCCGTATTTTCAGCATCTTGCAATGTCGGGTCATCAGACGGTTTGCGGAAAGGCTGAGTATCAATAGCCGTACGAGCAGCCGAACCGGTAGGACCACCTTTGGTATCACCGCCACCCATCATATTGTTTTCCTTCAAAGAACCACTCAAGTTAACTGCTAAAGTAACAGTCTTAGATAAATCGACATTGATATTACCACGGAAGTCCCCTTGCTTAATACCTGTATTGCGAGCAATACCTTCTATATTCTTAAAACCTGCCGAGAAGTAATAACGCATTCCATTGGCACCTCCGCTTACAGACGCTGAATAGTTCTGTGAAAAAGCGGAACGGTAAAGTTCCTTTTGCCAATTCACGTAGTCCGGCAAAGAATATGTGGTAGGATCATTGGGATCATAACCGGCTACTTTGTCATTCGTAACATAACGTATTTCATCGCCAACAAAATAGAATAAACGGGAAGCTTCTTCCACTTGAGAATTCTTATACATACCATAAGAACGCAAGTCCATCATCTTATGAAGATTAGCAGCATCAGCAATAGTAAAGTTAGCACTGACATTTATTCTGGCTTTACCTTCTTTACCTTTCTTAGTCGTAATAAGAATAACCCCATTTGCACCACGGGAACCATAAATAGCAGTTGCCGAAGCATCTTTCAATACAGTGATATCCTCAATATCGGACGGATTCAATGAGCTCAACGGATCCTGAGCTATCTGGAAGTCACCACCTCCCATAGCAGATTGCGCAAATTCACCGGTAGATGCTTGAGGTACATTATCAATAACGTACAACGGCTGATTATCTCCGCGCAATGAGTTAGCACCGCGAATGGTAATAGAATTGGCAGCACCCGGAGTAGATGACGAAACACTCATACTAAGACCGGCGACTTTACCTTGCAGCAAGTTATCAATAGAAATAGCTTTTGAAGCTTCATTTTCATCCGGACGCACAGAAGTTATGGCACCGGTCAGATCACCTTTACGTGATGTACCGTAAGCCACTACAACCACCTCATCCAGCAATTGCGTATCATCCTTCATCGTCACATTGATTACCGTCTTGTTTCCCACAGGAATTTCCTGTTTTGCATAGCCAATAAAAGAAAAGACCAATACGGATTTAGAGTTAGGAACATCAATCTTATAGTTACCATCAATATCAGTGATAGTACCTAAAGATCCTCCTTTTACAGACACATTGACACCGGGTACACCTTCATTAGTGCTGTCAATTACTTTACCTGTTACTTTAATTGCTTGCTGTGCAAAAGCAACGGCAGGTACCGTCAAGCAGAACAGGCATACAAGAAATACATTAAATAGTTTCTGTCTCATAGAATTAAATTTAAATTAAAGACATTTGTTAACAGTGATTTCGATGCAAATGTAAAGCGAGCGGGGAAAGCATCGGTGCAATAATCACTATTTCCAAGTCCAATTTTAACCATAGGCCCATTCCCGGAAAGCCCATAGACAAATTTGGAGCTAAAATAGATAAAAATGGAGTTTAGAACCATGAAATACCTGTTTTTTGTTTTGTCAAGCTCACAGTAAAAGACTACTTTTGTTCCAATCTTTGTATAGCACCATGAAGAAAAACATGTTAACCACATTTATATTGTGCCTGTTATTATCCCTGCCGGGTAAAGTTACAGGTAATAAACAATATGCTTTCCAGCAGATCAGTACCCAGGACGGTTTGTCCTCCTCAGTTCGTTGCCTGGTAGTAAGCCACGACAAAGGATATGTATGGATCGGAACCAAGTCCGGTATAGGGCGTTTTGACGGTTACGAGCTAAGAAAATACTTATTGGGAAATATCACCCATATCATTGAAGACGAAGAACATACCATCTGGGCCATCACGCCGAAAGGACTCTTCCACTATAACTATCAGGAAGACACTTTCCTGCAAGCGCGCGATGAAGACCAGAACCCGGTTGTGGTGTCTTCTATTTGTCCCTGGACGGACGGAGTAATATTCGGAGGCAATGGAAGGCTATATAAATATGATTATGCCAATCACAAAATCAGATTCCTATGTCCGCTGACTCCCAACAGTCATTATAACATCACCAATCTGCAAAAATGGGACGACCGGACTCTGCTTTGCACCAGCCGTTGGAGCCATGCACTGCTCGTCGATATACCTACGGGACGGACTCACCCTGTTCCTTTTGAAAGTAATGAAATCATAACCAGCCTGATAGACAAAGACGGACATATATGGCTCGCCCCCTATCATCAGGGAGTGAAATGTTATGACCGCCAAGGTAAACTTTTGCATTCCTATCACACCGGGAACTCCCTCCTGCAAACCAATGTAGTGCTTTCCCTGGCTGAGAACAACGGACAGATATGGATTGGAACAGATGGTTCAGGCATTTATATCCTGAATCCGGAGAATGATGAGATATCCACCATAGCCCACGCACCCGGTAATCCTTATTCCCTGCCGGTCAACTCCATCCTCTGCTTATATTCCGACTCAAACAACAACATGTGGGCAGGCAGTGTACGCGGCGGACTGATAAATATCAGGGAAGTGGGAATGAAGATATATTCGGATGCACTGCCCGGCACAGAATACGGACTGAGCGAAAAAGCAGTGTTAAGCATCTATCAGGGCGAAGAAAAGGATATATGGATAGGAACAGACGGCGGCGGGATCAACCGTTTCTACCCCGACGACAATAGATTCTACCATACAAAGTCTACCTGGGGAGACAAAATCTCTTCCATTACGGAAGTGGACAAAAGGCACCTGCTGGTCTCTTTGTTCAGTAAAGGATTATTCTTCTTTGATAAACAAACCGAAGAGTATCGGCCATTGATTATCGTGAACGACAGTATCAACGCCCTCTTGTGCCAACGCGGAAAGGCTGTAAATGTCTTCCGGAACTCTCAGGAAACAGTGCTGCTACTCTCTGAAATACCTTATAGCTATCACATAGAAAAGAAAGAATTCACCCCTATCTCCTTAGATAAACATACTCCGACAATCATTGGTACTGTCTTACCAATATGCCAGAATGGTCCCATCTCCTATTTGCACGACATCAAATGCATCTATCAGATAGACTCCCGGACCAACCGATTAGAGACGCTGTATCATTGCACAGGAGACACGATATTCAATACTGTTTCAGTTGATGAAAACGGCATTTTCTGGATAGGAAGCAATTATGGACTCAGCCGGTATTCCGCAGAAAAGCACGAACATGTCAACATCCCCAATAAGCTGATTAATGAAATCAACTCACTGATTTGTGACAGACGGGGACGTGTATGGATAGGGACGGACGGAAAACTGTTTGCCCACCTCATCCATGAAGGAGAGTTTATCCTATACGGAGAATCGGACGGCGTTATCCAAAACGAGTATCTGGAGAAACCACGGCTACTATCCGCAGAAGGGGACATTTATATGGGAGGGGTCAACGGCTTGCTTTGCATTGACAAACAACTGCCGGACGAAGATACAGTTCCTCCTGTTCTTGAGTTGGCCGACGTGGCTGTGGGCGGAGAACGAATGAATGCCTTTATAAAAAACGGACGCAGCCTAACCGTACAGGAACACAGCAAACCCATCTCCATCAAAATCATTGCCCATGACAGAGATATTTTCCGCAAGCCCATGTACCGGTACACCTTGCGCGGCATGGATGGGCAAATCATGTACTCTTATCAACCGGAACTGACGTTCAACGGATTGCCGGCAAAGACCTATCAGGTGTTAGCCTCGTGCAGCACCCGTAGCGGCGGGTGGACGGAAGACTACCGGATACTGGAATTAGTAGTGCTTCCACCGTGGTACAAGTCCGTCTGGTTCACTATTTGCTGTATTGTAGTAGCCTTCATAAGCATAATACTGGCTTTCTTCTCCCTATTGCGCCGCAAAGAGAACAAGCTGAAATGGGCAATGAAAGAGCATGAGCAGCAGGTATATGAAGAAAAAGTACGTTTCCTCATTAATATCAATCACGAACTGCGTACGCCGCTGACCCTGATACATGCTCCACTGAAACAGTTGTTGGGAACATTGTCGCCTGAAGATGAAAAGTATCCGGTAATACAAAGTATCAGCAGGCAATCGGGGCGCATGAAGAAACTACTTGACATGGTGCTGAATGTACGGAAAATGGAAGTGGGACAAAGTTCGCTGAATATCGAAAGCGTAGAATTAAATTCGTGGATCGAGCAACTCATAGCCGACTTCAGGCCGGAAGCCAACATGAAAGGCATTTCCATATCCTATACCCCGGATAAAGATGTGGATACCCTTTGTTTCGACAAAGAGAAATGCAGCACCATCTTAACCAACTTACTAATCAACGCATTGAAATACAGTGATGAGAATAGTCTGATTGAGGTATCTGCAAGTTTATCGGAAGACCAGACCCGTGTCCGCATTTCCATCTCAGACCAAGGTCCGGGCTTAAAGGATGTAGACATAAACAATCTGTTTATCCGGTTCTATCAGGGCAACAACAGTCGCCCCGGAACGGGTATCGGACTCTCCTACTCCAAAATCCTCGCAGAACAACATGGCGGAAGTATCGGCGCCTACGATCATGGAGACTCTCCCGGGTCCACCTTCTGGTTCGAACTGCCGCGGGATACGCAACCGGGAAGAGTTACGCTACAACCCCAGCCTTATCTGAATGAGTTATTAGCTCCTACCGAAGAGCTGGAAAGCATCCCGGACGGAACAAGCGGAAACGAAGAAACCCAAGGTAACACCTTACTTATTGTAGATGACAACAAAGATTTGACTGATTATCTGTCGGAGGCTCTCAGGAATAAGTTCAAAAAGATATGGGTGGCTTATGATGGCGAAGAAGCTCTGCGCATCTGCCGTGAGTCGCATCCGGACATTGTTGTCAGCGACATCCAAATGCCTCGCATGAACGGCTACGAACTATGCAAACATATCAAGGAGGATTTGGAAATCAGTCATATTCCCGTTATTCTACTCACAGCCCGCAATGATGAAGAGAGCAAGACATTCGGCTACAAAAATGGAGCGGATGCTTATCAGACCAAACCTTTTGAAGTCGATATTCTCTATACAATTATTCAAAGCCAGCTAAAAAACCGCGAGCGGATGCGGATGCGTTACTCCGGCACAGAGCCGCTTCCTCAGCCACAGGAAAGTACATTCAGTTCGGCCGACGAGAAATTCCTCAATCGAATGAATAAAACCATTTCAGATAATCTGGAAAATCCGCAAATGGGAGTACCGCTACTTTGTACAGAACTGGGCATCAGCCGCGCATCCCTCTACAATAAGTTAAAAGCACTGACCGGAATGGGGGCAAATGATTATATTACTAAAATCAGGATGGAAAAAGCTGTATGGTTACTTACACACAGTGCCCTCAGCATAAATGAGATAGCGGATCAGACAGGGTTCTCTACATCACGCTATTTCAGCACGGTGTTCAAACAGTATATGGGATGTTCGCCGACGCAGTATAAGGAGGAACACACGTGAAAAGGCTGTTATGTAGCGCAAACACAGCTGCTTCATTGTTTCCGCATAGGTAGTTTCTTACCTCAGAGTGCTTTATTTCCGAATGGCCACAATTGTGAATCAGCTGCTCCACAATTATGAGGCTCGTGCTTCACAGCCGTGGAGCACGAGCCTCACAGACACAAGCATCGCTACAACACTGTATATCAATGCAATAAACACATGTAATTTTCACAATGAACATAGGAGACTGACATATACAATCCCTGTTTAGAAGAAACAAAAGTAGAGAAGAAACGGAGTAAAGAGTAGTGTAGGCAAATTTACCTACACCACTCTTTTTATTTACTTACACCATGCTGTATCACCGATGAATAAGGCGATACGGAGCATGAATGTAAGCGTGTAGGTAAAAGTGAGGATAAACTCTATGTAGCAGAATTTATAATTGTACCTCAATTTTCAGTTTACCACCTAATCCGCGTTCTATTATGTCATAAAGAGTTTTAAGAGTGATATTGCCACTATCATTTTCGACTTTGGAAATAAAAGAACGCTTCTTTTCTATCCGGTCTGCAAGTTCTGCTTGAGTCATAGCCCGCTGGTCACGTTCTGGTGTTCCTTTTTCACCATAATAGCGATCCTTGATCTGGTCTAGTGATGTTGTATTCATATCTTTTTCTCCTTTTCTTTTTCGTTATAATATTCACTTTTTAAACGAACAGCTTTATTAATTTCATCCGGAGGTGTCTTTTGAGTTTTATAAGATTTCTATGTTAGAAAGTAAAGGATAATCCGAAGCGAACTCCGGCAATGTAACCGGAAACATATCGCTAGGCCTGTGTTCCTGTCGGATAACTTCAAGCATCCGTTTCACAATATCCGGGTACTGCGCCGCTATATCGTTATCTTCGTGGATATCCTTTGAAAGATCGTACAGATGGGGGTTCCCTTTCTTGATTACCAGTTTCCAGTCTCCCATACGTACTGCCATTTGGTCGGTTTCATGGAATTCCCAATAGAGGAAATCATGTTTCTGCTGTTTACCGGCATCGCCCAATAAGGTAGGGGCAAAGGAAATGCCGTCGAAACAATCGTCTTCTAACTTCTTGTTGACATACTTCTTCGGGAAGCCTTTGTCATCTATTAATTCGCAGAAAGTGGGCATGATGTCGTAAAATGCCAGTTGATGGTCGTTTACCGAACCGGCGGAGATGCGTTCCGGCCAGCGTACAATGAAAGGTATCCGAATGCCGCCTTCGTAACATTGGCGTTTCAGACCGCGCAGTTTCCCATCCCGTCCGAAGAATTCCGGGTCTGCTCCTCCCTCCTCGTGAGGTCCGTTGTCGCTGCTGAAAATGACGATGGTGTTCTTGTCCAGCCCTTTTTCTTTCAGTTTCTTCAAGACTTCGCCCACGTAATAGTCCAGACGGGTAATCATACCGGCAAACTGGGCATGGGTATGCTCCGAAACATTATAACGTCCTTTCTCGTACCCGCCCCAGGTTTTATCTCTAAAGAACTTCTTCTTGTAGCTTTTCAGAATAGAATCATTCGGCTGCGCAAGTTCCGCATGCGGCAAGGTGTAGGTGAAAAAGCCATAGAAAGGCTGCTCTCCGTCCTGTTGGTCCAACCATTCCAGCGCCTTACCGTGAATCAGGTCAGCCGAATATTGTGTACGTTTCTTGTAATCATCGCCAAACATCGGATAGTTGATATTATCTTCCATCAGGATGCGTACAACTCCTGTGTCTCCTTCCTGTTTACTGTATCTGTTCAGAAAATTGGGATAATACAAATGAGCCTGGAACTGGCATATATAACCATAGAATTCATCAATACCCCGTTTATCCGGTGTGGAACAAGAGCCTTCATAACCACCTGCCCACTTGCCGAAGACTCCTGTTGTATAACCGTTCTTCTTCATGATTTCAGGGAGAATGATATGATTTTCATCGTATGGTTCCTGACCGGCAACGGTGAATTCGTCATTAATCCCATATTTCACGGTTGGAACTCCCTGCCAATACTCTTTATTTCCACGCACATGAGTGTGTCCCGTATGTTGCCCCGTCATCAGCGAAGCACGGGAAGGGGCGCTCACCGGACTACCGGCATAAGCTTGAGTAAACAGCATACCTTCGGCTGCCATACGATCTATATTAGGCGTTTCAATGTATTTCTGTCCGTAGCACCCCAAATCCCCGTATCCCATGTCATCGCAGAGGATAAAGATAATGTTAGGTTTGGGATTCTTGTTTGCCGCATTAGCGCACAAAGCAACAGTAGCCAACAAGCCTGTTCCTAAAGTTAGACCTATATGTTTCATGTTAAGCAATTTATTATGTGCTGACTCTAAATTATTTTGATATATCATAACTGTAGTAGCTGTCATCCTGAGCTTGTCGAAGGATCTCTTCTCCTGCTTATATAGCGCAGATTTATGCTAAGAGAGTAGATCCTTCGACAAGCTCAGGATGACGGGCACTAACAGAAATCATTCTCATATATCAAAATTATCTCAAATCAGTACTTATTATTTATTTCAATTTCCCTGTCACTTATTCTTCTCCCCGAAATCTTCTTGTTGCTGCTCCACTTCTTTCAGTCTTTGAGCATTCTGCACTTTCAGAATCCTCTCCTGCTCCAACTCCACAGCCGATTTTGTGGACGTTCCGGCAGACTGTAAAGAAGATGAACCGGCAATCAGCGCCGCATCTTTCTCCGAATAAACCAACGGATGAGCAGCAGGATAGCTTTCCAACTCCAAAACAGCACTTACAGGCATCTGCGAGCCTTCAAAGAGCACACTTGCCGTTACCTTTATCTTACCCGGCTTCAAGGTGGACTGTATCAGCACCGGAGCTGTCCCCCACTTCACCGGAGCAGGATTTGCCAGTATTCCGGCATCACCCAGAATACGTCCTTCACCTTCCACATGAAACTTCACATAGTAATTGTTCAAGCGTTTGATGTTCCCATTCTTATCGGCTATAGCAGCTACTACAGTAACAAAGTCGGAGCCATCGGCTTTCAGATTTACATTCTCATTGTCAACCCAGAGCAATACTTTCTCCGGACGACGGGCAGGGTGAACTTCGTGCGTAGCAACCACCTTGCCATCTATCAAACCTTCTGCCCGCAACAATACTTCATCCTGCTTTTTCTTCCGTGACATCGCTTTATCAACCATGAAATCGTAAACATCGGAGAAGGTTATAACAGGCGAAGGCATACCTTCTTTAACTACCGGTTTATTATAAGTATAAGTCTTTCCATCTTTCAAGAAGGTGAGGCGCACTTCATCGCAATTGGAATAAACAGTGACATCCTTGCCGGAAAACGGTGTCATTTCATGAGCGATATAAACCACCGGACCGGTTTCAAAAAGCCGCTCTTCTTTCCGGGGCGAACGCTGCGCCTTGAACATATAGTACGAATACTTGGGCTGGCGGAATACATCCATCAGTCCGCCATAAAATGGATCGGGATGATAGCCACGCTGATGGTCGAACGAATGCCACAGGCAGCCGCCCACATGTTGGCGGGGAGTGCGATAAAGGGCATCGTAGCAGGTATAAGTATAACTGGGATTTGCATAATGCTGTGCTTGGATAAGCATAGGTTGTTCTCCCCAATTGCGGGCTACACGACTGGGAGAGTTATGTGAGCTCCAGTCGTCTACATTGTCACCCCATTCACGGGTAAAATAGGTTATCTTAGGGTCAGCATTCGGATCACCCCAGACTTTCCCATCAAAAGACGGATGAGTGAAAAGTACCGGGAAATATTCTTTACCACGCGCTCCGCTGTCGCAACCGGAATAACAATAAGGGTAAGGATATTCCTGATCAACCAGTTCACGGGTGTTCTTGGCAAAGTCTTCCGGATACCAGGTTTCATTGAGGATAGGTTCCCACATCCACACACAAGCATGGTTACGGTCGCGCCGCACAAGGTTGCGGATATCACTGTATACACGTTGTGCAAATTCGGGAGCATCATTCCAGAACTGCCAGCCCGGAGTATTAACAATTACAAACAAACCGAGCTCGTCGCATGCATCCATGAATGCCGGGTCTTGCGGACAATGGGCGTTACGGATTACTTTCATTCCGGCATCACGCAGTTTCTTGGCATCACGCCAATGAATACTGTTAGCCACGGCATTACCTACCACTGCAAAGTCCTGATGACGGTTAGCGCCAATCAACGGACTTTCATAAGGTTTGCCATTCAGCCAGAAACCGTCCTTACCCTTAAACTCTACGCTACGGATACCGATACGACGGCGATAGCCGTCCACCACATTACCTTCGCGGTCACGGATGCGTACAATCAGATTATATAAGGTGGGAGTTTCCGGACTCCACAGTAATGGATTCTTTATCGTGATTTTATCTTGTGAAGTAACAGCCTTTCCCGGCCGTACTTGAACCTTATCATTCAAGAAAGCAACCTGTGTACCATCCGGTTGCTGCAATTCATATTCCACAATTCCGGCAAAAGTTTTACGGCTATCATTACGTAAGTGAGCTTTCAATAATACTTCAGCCGAAGTATCCGATACTTTATCATAAGCCACAAACAAGCCGCCGCCCGCTACTTCGTCCTCAAAATTCGGATCAGTAATAAAGACCGGATTATGAGCTACCAACCAGCAATCACGATAAATGCCACCGAAGTAGGTAAAGTCGAGCACATCCTGTGCCTTTCCGGGAGGATAGCTCGTATCATCGCTATTATCCGCCCACACGGCTATCACATTATCCTCTCCCCAGTTCAATACGTCAGAGATATCGACCACCACAGGCAAATAACCGCCAAAATGTTCAGTCAGCAACTTCCCGTTGACAAATACCTTGCTCTTTCCCATGATGGCTTCGAAGTGCAGGAACAGTTTCTTCCCCTTCAAAGCATCCGCAGGGGTGAAGTGCTTACGATACCAGACTTCTCCCTGATAATTGATGCAACCACTGGCTTCTGTCGGCAAATATTCAATGCCATTGGGCAGAGAGACTACCGTCCATTCCGCATCATTAAAGTTCGCAGCTTCAGCACCCGCAACGGCTCCTTTATAAAAGCGCCAGGCAGGATTCATGGAAAACACTTCACGCCCGGAATTGGGCAGTTGGAAGAAACCGGCAGTAGAAAACTCGGGTTGATGAGATGCCTGCACAGCACAGCAGGGAATTAAGAATAAAGCGATCAGGATGAAATGAATGATTCTCTTCATAAGGATAGTATTATTTTAAGTATATAGATTGGAGCAATGACAATGTCTATAGCATCCGATACAAAAGTAGGGCAAAACCCAGAAATACAATTACAATAATCGCTATTTTTAATCCAATTTTATCTAATCAGCCATTCATAGCCGGAATTTATTGACAGTATTTGCTCTTCATCCTACAAAGCAGAACTAACTATGGGGATTAACCAACTCCATACCAAAACCGAATCCGAACCATACTTGCTCCGTAGTAAATTCAGTCAGAGGTACCTCTACACAGAGAAAGTACGGGATTGGTACGGAGCAAGTATGCCCCAGGTATAGTCCGGATACAAAACTAAGACTATAAAACCACCTCAATTCCCCACCCAAAAGCCCTTTCAGCACTATGTTCATTATCAATGAAATAAACAATAAACAGGGTGTTGAAAACTTCTCAAAAAGTTTTTAGTTAAAACTTGTGGGGAATTGTGGGGAAATGTGTACTTTTACCGTCGCTTATTATAATAAGGT
>OGLF01000284.1_pt1 | contig 33680 bp, 61 predicted proteins | sample 1572701 | NCBI WGS metagenome assembly OGLF01 (sample SAMEA2581910, study PRJEB24529) | metagenome | biome: Human gut stool | place: China | collected 2011 | reverse complement strand
AGAGCCACAGGACGGCTCAGATTTGTTCTTGCAGGATTCTGCCGTGCATCGGATAGCCTTTCCAGCAGAGAACTGCTTGATGCCCATGCAAGAGCAATGTTCGGTGGTGCAGTAGAAATTCATCCGATTTTCCTCCAACCAATTAACTCGCAGACACCAATCGTTACAGGGTCGCATCTGTGAATAACTATGTCCCCTGCTCTATATGCGTTGATAGGCGGTCTGTAGACAAATCCTTTTTCTTTTGATTCAAAAATTCCATCGAGAATGTTCTCCGGCAAAATTAAAAATCCATCAGAATCTAAGATGGCATCACATTGCTTGCATTTATAGACACAAACTTTTTTCATTCTTCCACCTCGTATCCTACTAGTTCGCAAATGCCGACGCTCTTATCGCTGAGCCTTATGCTTTTTCTTTTGTTGCAATGATGAATTACCTCATTGCCATTAAAAACAAACAGTGTATCTTTATCTGCTGATAAAATTCGTTCAAGTTGTCCAGTTTTAAGTGCTTCAATGTCCTTTGCAACGATTTCTTTACCGCACCGCTTGCATCGGTACACTCTGTAATCCTTCATCGTTTCTGTTCTCTCTTTCCCCTGTTGAACCGCCCGATCACTCGCTTATACTCCTCATAGCACTCCGGGCAAAGGTCGCCTGTATCCCTGCGCCACGCCCAGTCCTTGAAGTATTCGTCAGGGTTTATCATCCTACCGCCCAGAACTTCTCCGCAGCGGTCGCATACTCGCTTGTGGTAGATTCCTCTGTCAGTTTGCATTAGTTGCCCTCCCCAACGTCCTTAAACAGGATTTCTTTGTCGGCTTTCCAGTCTTTGATTTTGCACGGAATGTTCGTTCCAGGCACAGTCTTTTTCAGACCATCCATCTGCCAGATGTTCCATGAGATTGTTTCTGCAATGCAATCAAGAAACATAGGCATACAGCCGATTTCAAGCCGTTTTGCATCAAACCGATACCTAAAATTTTCGATCAGCGTCAGGAACAGGTTGCACCTTGCCAGCAAGAGGTTGTCTCCCTGCCACTCATAGCCGTATGTCGATGCGTAGGCACTGATTGCCCAGCACATCCACATATCGTAGTCATGGAATTGCTCTGCCAGAACATTTAGCTTCCTGTCCAGCAGACCGATTCTGTCCGGCACTGCAATCATTTGCCCTGTTGTAGTATCGTATCGGCTTGTGAGAAACGGTGCTTCTCCACAGGTAACTTCAAGACAAGTCTTGTTGATGTACTCCTTCCAACCCTCGCCTTTCAGGTCGTTTTCTGCAACGTCTGCCATCTTCTTGCAGACCCATGTCGGCGTAAACACCTCTGCTTTCTTGCTGGTGCGCTTCTTCTGGTCTGCAAGTCGTTTCTGCACACGGGGAACAAGCTGAACCTTGTCCAGCTGTTCCAGTGTGATTTCATCCGCAAAGCCAACACCAAGTTCAGGCGGCGGGTCTGTCGCCCAGATGATGTTCTTTCCTGTCGTGTGGTCTTGCAAAAGGACAGGCAGGAACGTGCGTAGGCAAGGGTCTGAGAAGTCAATCAGTTTTCCCATTGGTCAGCCCTCACCATGATTTTGTTTTCCTCTTTCAGCCAGTCCTTGACGCAATGAAAGCAATGCTCGCGGTTTTTGCAACGCTCCGGGTCTCGATGCTTGATAAGCTCGCAGATGCCCGGTGTCAGGTTTTCCCTGATGTCATCGTCCGTCATAGAGCGAATGAAATCGCCGTTAGTCATGTTCTTCCACCTCTCTGTACTCCACGTCAATCTCCTTCGGCAAAGCCGTCTGGTACTTCTGTGCGAGCTGCTCTGCGCTCTGGGCATCGCCCAACGGCTGTTCAGGCGGGGCAACGGTGACTTCCACGTTGTCACGCATACCAAAGTAGTTCTTGGCTCGGAAAATCCACTCTGCTGGGTTCTCTTGACCGTACATACCGTTGTATGCCCACATGGACTGCATTTGCAGAATTAGCTTCAGGATGTACTTCTGCTGCAAACTGTCGTCACGGCGCTTGCCTGTCATAATCTGTCTCAGGCTAGGCCATTCAATGCCAAGCACTAGTGCAATCCATTCCACCACAGGAGAGATTCTGGCTTCAATGCAAGCGTCAAAGAAGAAGTCAAGGCGTTGCTGCACTTCAATGGGGTTGTTCATGTCCACGCTCGGAAGATCTCCAAAATACTTTGCCGCAATCATGCCGACAACTTTCTTGTCCTCTTCATCGCCGATTCTTGACTGCAAATCCCCTGTGTTCATCATCTTCAGCTTCTCGATAGCCAACGCCTGTTGCTCCTTTACCTTCTTACTGACCTGTGATCGGATGCTCTTGTTTTTGTTGAGGTTCTGCAACCGCTTCTTCTCTCGCTCTTTCTCACGCTTCGCAGCGGCTTGCTCTTTTGCCTTTTGCGCTCGCTTCTCACGCTTTTTCTTTTCCGCTTCGGTCAGCGGCGGTCTGCCACGACCACGCTTCGGGGGTGTTGCCAAGAGTTATCACCTCTTCATCTTCGTTTCGATTTTATCCAGCTCGGTTGCAATCCACCAGATAGAACAGCAACCATCCAACTGCCGCCACCAAGCGCACTTTTCTTTCTCACAGACGCACCGACCAAGCGGGTTGCTGGTCATCTTCATTGGACAGTAAAGTTCGTTGTCCATCATTTCCACCCCATCGCAACAGCCGTACAAACGACCAGACACACGTTGACAAACAGCCAGACAAGCATTGCCTGCCGTTCCTCAAACAACCTGTTCGCTATGTTCATAATTGTCCGTTCGGACTGAACCACTACCGCCAGCAGGACTAAGCAGACCAGCCAGCGGGTTACAAATTCAAACATTGTTATCCTCCATCAAATCGTACCGATGCTCTGATAGCCTTGCAGCGTCCTGCAACCGTGTGATTGCAAGCTGTTCCTTATCCATTGTTACTTCCACCTAACGTCCCCTATGATGTTTTGATTTTCGTACGATTGAAACTCATATAGACTGCATATAGTTTTCTTTCCGCAAATCGGGCAACTAGGAGTTTTTCCGCTATCCGCTAGAGCAGTTGCAATACGTTCATCGCATACATCGACGCTAGTGGTGCAGAAGTCGCAAGTAAACGTGGCTCTTTTAATGCGACAAAACTTCGGATTTCTTGAAGTAATCTCCAAAATGTCCTCTACCGACAATATTGCCATCAGCTCCACCTTTCCCTCAGCTCTTTTTCGACCTGTTCTGATTTTGCGGTAATGTAATCCGCAAAGTCGTCAGGTGTCATGTCCTCGTTCTTGAACTGCCCAACCATCTCCCAGTACCTGTCACCGTCCCATCGGCTGGTATCGGTTCAGGCAGCGCGGGTTATTGCAAAATCGCTCGCTTCCGATGATGCGCAGCGGCTTCCCGCAGTAGGGGCAGAAGTCCGGAAGCTGCCGTGGCGTGGCAGATTCCATGTCTGCCTTTGACGCACCGGTTTGCATCAGCTTAATCACGCAGTAAACGGAACCCGGCTGCGCTGCCGCAATGCAGCTCTGACGTGCTGGGCACTTTGAGCAATCGTACATCGTTAGTCCCCCATCTTCTTGCCACACACCGGGCAGTCTCCGAATTTATTCATCCGACTGCTCCTTGTGTTTGGGACAAGCTCAAACGTGACTTTTAGCGTTCTATTGCCACGAACTCCCCATGCTTTTTGAATTTTATTCTTGTCTTCACGATCCATTTCTATAATGAAATGGTTCACGACCGCTTCGATTGCTCCGTCAGTCACATCCGATTTGTTTTTCCACATCTGAAAACCATCTTTTCGAGGTGGTGTTATTTTTCCGGCATAGATAGTTCCGAATAGCCCACATCCAACATAATATTCAGCCATTTTTATTCTCCTTTGCTTCAAGGCAAGAGAGCCAACGATCGAGCTTTATCTCGGCGGTTTTGTAGATTTCCTCCGAAACCCTTGCCTTGATACATGGTTTTGAATCAGACAAATAGACCGTGAACGCAACTTTAATGTCTGCTAGTTCCTCTAGCAGATTTTCTTCACACTCTTCTATGCTCTTCGGTGTCGGGTTCTTGCCATCCAGCGCACGGCGCAGCTTCAACGCAGCCTGTGCCAGTTCGGACGCTTCTTCTGCCAACTGCGCCAAGATTTCGGTCTTGGGCAGAATGTCTGAAATTTTCTTGCTCATTCTTTTATTCCTTCCATCTTTGCGCCACAGTTCGGGCAATAATCAAAATCCGATACACGTTCATACGGCGAGAGTTTGTATTCTGCTCTGCACTTGTCACACTCGATCGAGTTGCTTTCATGGTCGTAAATCCATTTCGCTTGTCGTTCCTGTTCTCCTTTCAGCCAGTCGTTCAGCTTTGCCATGCAAGAGGGGCAAAGAATGAACGACCTGTCTGGCGAGCATTCATAGCCACGTTCTTTTATTTTCACTTTTCGGATTCCGTTCGTTTCGCCGTGCCACGAAAAGCACTCGCCGCAGCGGTCGCAAATCGCAACCTCAATATCATCGAACCTCATGCTCTTTCTCCAATCTTTTCAGCAGTCCATCCACGTCATACCGCCAATGGACACGCAGCCTTTTTGCTTTGACCTCTATCCCCTCTTGCTCTGCCCACTGCCAAGGGATGCTCTTGCGGCTCTCGTTGTAGCGGAACGCTAAAACCTTGTTGGCAGGGATTGCAAAGGTGCGGTTGACTGCTCGGTAATTGACTATCACATGGGCGGTCTGACCGCTGTACCCCATCGCATCCACCATGTCCGTAATGTGCTTTTCCTTGCGGTATTTGCACTTTGCCTTGTCGTACTTGCCGAACACCTTATCCAGAGGGATAGAGGGCGTTTCAATGGTTTTCAGCTCAAACAGGTGGCTCATCGGGTAACGGTACACGAGGAAGTCGCAGATGTTGTCGATGGAGAAGGACAGGTTCTCGTTGCCGCCGTAGTAGGTGGCAGCACTGTCTTTCAGCCGGTAGCACCACGCATCGGGTGGAACAGATGCCTTGAAGTCCGCTTCAAACTGCTTGCCGGTGTTCATTCGCCATACTCCGCATCGTACTCGGCTTGCATTTTTGTAAGCTGTTCTTTTGCTCGAACAATCCCACGTTCGCAGTTTCGCTTCATTTTTTCATCTTCTTTGCTATATAATGCGCCACCTATGATGGCTTTGCGGGTTCTTTCACATCGTTCAATGTATTCGAGCTTACGGTCGATTGCTTCTTTCTTTTCTCCCTGTTCAAACAAGGGTCTGAGATATTCATAAGTGATTTTCGCTCGTACGTCACCCTCTGATGCTTTTGTGAAAACATAATTGAGCAACCGGTTACTGCTTATCATCATCCTCGTTCACCTCTAAATTCACTTCCGAGAAACCGCTTCTTCCCTTTTTCCCGGTGCTTATCCTCATAATCACGGTGGTACACGCTCTGGCTGTGATTCAGCTCATACATGAACGCCTTGCGCTCCTCGAAGTCTTTTTTCTCTGCCTTGTACTTCTCGCAAGTGTCGTGGCAGGCTTGGTGGCGTGATGTGCAGTTGAGACAACAGGTAATCATTCCAATTCACCCCACTGTTCAGCCATCGCTTTTGCGATTCCCGGAAACGTTTTGGCTCTGTTCTTCGCCCGATCAGTCGTAAACATCCCCTTGTTTTTTGCATCGTGCTTATGACTATACGATCCGGACGGACACCATGTAGCAACAGGCTCTACAATGTCGGTTGGAATCAACGGCGGCAGGCCCTTGAGCCAAAGACAGGTTTTCTTTGTGTATGGGTGCCCAAACTGATACGGCTGAATGCTCTGCGCATACTTCGGCAGGCAGAATACCCGGCTTGGCACTGGGTTCTCTATGCAAATCCGTGGAATATCTGCCCACCAGAAACGCATAAACAGGTCTCGGCCTTGAATGCCAAGCATCACACGGTCTGCCTGAAGCTCATGCCCTTTCCAAAGATGCCTTGCCCCGGCGTTGCTTAGATAAGTGCAGGGCGGGTGAGCAATGAGCAAATCCCACTTGCCGACTTCATGCGCTACGCCGTCCATCGTCACGATTTGCCCCCCCTCAATGGCCTTGAGCGCATCACCAAGAATGTGCCACTCAGGATGCCCGCCTGATGGTTCTTGAATGTCGCAAGAGTAGGCTTCGTGACCTTTTGGCCGGAACGCTTTGCAGACTTCCTGCGATTCCTCACAGGCAACTAAAACTTTCATCTTTCCAAACGCCCGTCCAGCCAGATAGCGCAGCTCTTATATAAGGTAGGTGGTCAAGACGAAGGAACTTCTTCGCATATAGTTTCGAGTTCTTCAACATCTGCTGGCTCAAAAACAAGAGATGCGCCTTCGCATTCATATTCCTTTGCTTTCCAGTCCACTTTGAATTTTTCAAAATCGTTCTTGTATCGAGGGAATGGATGCGTTTGCTCTGCGTAATAAACGCCCATCATAACTTTTTCATCATCTTCTGGATTCCAGCTTTCGAGATGATAGCTTTTGTGGTTGTCATATTCCCAAAGTGACAGTTCAACAATCAATCCAGAAAAAGCATCGTACATCTGTTGGAGACTTTCAAAATCCCGATAAACCAGCCCTTGCCCCTTGTGAGATTCTTTGATTTGTTTGATGCTTTTCCCGCCAGTTTTCAGGCGGCATCGAACTACTTTCGGACGGTAAAACATAGTGTTCCTTTCTCGCCTTTTGTCCCGGTAGCGTAACCGTTAGTCAAAAGGGAGATCAGAACTATCGTCAATCACAGAGAAGTCGTCCGTGTTGCCCTGAGAGTAATTTTGCGGTGCATCCTGCGCCCGATCGGCGGGCTTGCTGTCAGACTTGCCACCGCAGAAGTCAACCTTGTTCGCCATGATTTCCGTTGCGGTGCGGTTGTTCCCCTGCTTGTCGGTATACTTTCGGGTCTGGATGCTACCAGTCACCAGAATCAGGCTGCCCTTCTGGAACCACTTGGAAACGAACAGTGCCGTATTACCAAATGCGGTGCAGTTGAAGAAGTCGGTTTCCTTCTGACCGCCACTCTGACGGTCACAAGCAATGCTGAACGTACAAACATCCTTGCCGGATTTCGTAACCTTAGCTTCGGGCGTGTGAACCAGACGCCCCTGAATTGCGATAGAGTTAAGCATTGTTTAGCCCTCCTTCGGCTGTTTCTGGGCGCAGTCCCAGCATAAGACACGCCCAAATCGTTTCTTTGTGCTTCTTGCAGTTTCCAGTGGAGTGACTGTGCGGTTGTTGTACTGAATAGGCTGCAACTGCTTTCCGCAGCAAGCGCATGGGGGGATGGTTTCCGCTTCCGTTTGCTTCTGCGCAGGCTTGTTTGCTTTGCTTGTGGTTTGCTTCTGGTACTCGTCCGTGTCAGCGTCCTTCGTATCGTCAATGCAGAACAAACCGTTCAGAGCGTACTTCCTAGCGTAGCTGCTTGCAGTGCCGGTAATCTGTGAATCGTCCATGCCCTTCTTAAACTCAGGCTCACGAGCGTATGCAGTCACCGTGTAAGTGGCACCATCCTGCGATTCAACTGTTGCAGTGGCTTCGATGTAGTGCCAACTGTCAACGATAACAGGCTTGTCGGAAAGCCGCAGCACAAGGCTATGTGCTTTTAAGATTGGCTTGACCGCTTCGAGGATGTCCTCACAGGAACGGTACTTGTAACCGCCAAATTTGTTCATCTGCCCTTTGGGGGCTTTCAACTCTGACTGAACAGCCATCAGAGCTTCATGGATTTTGCTGTTATCCATCAGTTATTCTCCTTTCTCGCTTCTTTTCTCGCTTTACGGCAAGCCGGGCAACGCTTGGGCAGTGCCATGTTATGCGATTCAAAGAAAATGCGCTCTGCACGAGAAACCTTGAATGCTTTGCCGCAGTCACGACACGTTTTCTCAATGCTTGTGCTCTCGTCCCACGAAGCCCTTCTTGCGGCATATTCGATAGCAAACGCTTCATTGATTCCGTCACAAGGTCTCCTGACAAGCATATGCTGCGGTGCGTGGCCGTTCCTGCGAAGCGTTTCCTCCAAGTTGTTCCTTTTGCAACTTTTGCAAAGAGTTTCGGTGCTGTTTGGAAACACCGAAAAAGGCTTATTGCACTTTTCGCAGTGCTTAATTTCTTTCTTGTATTTACTCATTTTCTTTCCTTTCTTCGGCATCATTAGGCTTCATTGTTCTTACTTCGGCTTAACTTGGCTGTACAAAATCAACCAGCCATCAAGTCTGCCAACTGCGCACGGAGGTCTTTCAGCTCTGCTTCCCTGTCCTCAATTTCAGACTGCAAGTCCTCAATCGCTGCCAGCCGGTCAGCTTCTTTGGCTTCCGCCATCTGCTCGTTGGTCATAAAGTACACGCCGTCCTCCGGCTCGTTTATTCCTTCGAATCTGTCAAGGTTAATCATCTTTGGGTCTCCCTCTCTTGCGTTCCTCTTTGATTTGCAACGCACTGTACCACTGGTCTTTGTCAATTTCGATGGTAGACCACCGGTGGTTACAGACAAGGCACTTTTTTCTGCGAACGATGCTGTCGTGGTCAGACCGGCTATCAACCGTTGTAATGTTGTCGCTACCGCATAACGGGCACTTCATCAAGCATCCCTCCACTCGTTAGTGAGGTGTGCAACACGATTGATTTTCTGGCGCTCGCGTTCGCTGCGTTCTTCCTCTTCGGCGCTAACAGCCAGCGCACACAGAACGATAGCTGTTGCCAGCAGACCGCAAGATACAATTACCCAGCCAAGCATCTGCGCTGTGGTCTGGCATCCTTGAATCGCATCACCGCAGCCAACCGCTGCGATAGCCGCGATCAGGCCAAGCATGGAAAGCGCCATTCCTTTCAAAGTTTTCATTGGTTCTCCTTAGTTCAAAATGATGTCAAACATAAACGGTTTGCTTTCGTTTATAACGATTGTTGCGTTCAAAACCTGCGCTATCTTTGCAAGCGTTTCAGTTTTAACGCCAGTCTTGTACGGTTCTTTGTTCGGACTAGTGATGTTGTAAACTGTTTGCTCGGACAACCCGCTCCTGTGAATAAGCTCAAGAGCGCTCATATTTCGCTTTTTAAGCGCTGCTTTCAATGTCATCTATTCTCTCCTTAGCTTTTCGCTGAATGCCCGAAAATCCAGATGGTTGCCATCAGAGCGCCAATGCCAATGATTGCACGCGTTGCGTTTACGCCAACCAGAAGGTCAATCCGGTGAATCAACCAGAAGTTCAGCAGAAACGCTGCGAGAATCAGTGCCAAGACGATTCCCCAAATCAGAACGATTTCTACCAGTGTTTTCATCTTTGTCCTTTCTATTATGTATGTGTTCCAACCGGTCTTTCTCCCGGCTGTGCCAGCGGATTTCCCGCTTCCCGTAGTATCTACCGTTCATCGGGAGGGTCTACCTTTCCTTGTAAAAGCAAGTCGCTGTAATGCCCATAACTCATTCCAAGTTCTTTCGCCTTGTCATTTACCTGTTTAAGGCTGTACTTTGGCTTTTCTTTCGTTGTATTTCCTTCCTGCCTAGATTGATTGGAAGAATCTCTGATGTAGTCTGGGTGTTCCTTCCACCAGTCTGCGGTCTTTTTTCGCTTTACGGCGTTTGCGCATTTCTTATGGTATTTTTGATACTTGTATAATTTGCGCATCGGCCTTTTGCACCATTCGCACGGAACAATGCCATACGGAGCGCGGCGTTCGGTCTGGTTTTCTTTTTGAACCAATATTGCACATTCTTTGCAATACCGCCTTGTCGGTCTGACAACCCCAAGATACAGGCCGCAGCGCTCACAGTACTTTTCTTCCACGCTGCATCTCCTCTTTCAGTCTGGCTTCTCTGTTATGCCGTTCAAAGCACTGGTTGATGGATTTCTCCATCCACAGCACCTTGTTGGCATCGTTTCTGGATACGCCAGCAGCCATTGCAAGCTTCAGTCTGCGCTTGCGGCTTTGTGCTTTGCAGAATTCCATCACCAGCACTCACCAGCCTTATCCGTGATGAACTTCGGGACTTCTTTGCCCGTGGCAATGCACAGTGCAACTAGCTTTTCGACCCAGATGTCAAACAAGCTTTCTTTTGGCATATAGCACTGGCCAACAGAAGGCTCCTTAAAGCTTTTCCAGATCGTCAGGCCGACAGCTCCATCCGTGACCGTCCATATCATACTGTAGCCTTCATTGCACAGGTTGTACAAAATGTCTCGTGCTCTGCTTTTGGCTTCGTTGATTTCAAAGGCATCCCAGTGCTTTTTGCTTTCCTCGTAGGTCTCAACCGCACTGTCAATGGCAAACTTTGCTTCATCAGGGTGCTCAAGGTCTACCTTTAAGGTGATAATCTGTTCCATGTTCAGTCCTCCTTCTGCTCGATTTCAAGAATCTTGCAGATGCTCTGGATAATCTTCTCCGGCTTTCGCTCGCCACGAAGAATCTTGTAGAGGTACGAATCGTCAAGGAACAATCCAGTATCACTTTGAACCTCCTGAATCAACTCCGTTTGCTTCATACCCCGCTGCAACAGCTTCATCTTCACTTCCAGCTCAAAGTCAGACGGTACGGTAGGTTCTTGCTTTTCAAACTTGAGAAACAAGTTAACGAAGTATACCTGTCCTTTTCCAGTGACCTTCGGTGTTCTGTTAATGGAAACGTGGTCGCTGTGCTGAATCGTGGTTTCTTTAATTTCAAACAGCCCCATCTCCATACTACGCTGCGTAGGCAAGTTGTAGTCGCTTCGTTTCGGGTCTTTAATGAGGTAGCTGTTCTTTCGCATCCAGTCGAACAAACGGTTCTGGCCGATGCTAATGCCATTTTGCGAAAGCAACTTTGCAAGCTCACCAACAAGAATTGATTTTTTGCTTGCTGAAACTGCGTCAGCAAACAGGACTTTCGGCTTCATGGTTTCAATCTGCTTGTCCTTCTGTTCCAGCTCCTCATGCGCTGCGATCAGTGCAGTTGCAAGGAGTTGCGAGCGAGTAAGCTGCGGCTGTTCGGTCAACTTCTTCTCCATCTCGTTGAACGCTGCAATGTACTTGAGCTTCCACTCAAGAGCAGCCTTTCCGGTGAAGCCCATAGCCAACAGGGTGAAGCCGTCTCGGTTCATCAGGTAAGCCCTCTGTTCCCTGCCGTAGCTGTCCGGCGCGGTGGTTTCAAAGAACATCTGTCCAAAATTGGACACATCTTTTTTCAACGAATCAATATCACGAAGAACGTGGTTGTGATTCTTTTGAAAGTTTTCTGCAATCTGGCGACTAGACGCTACTGGCTCGCCGCTTTGCATAGATAAAACAATGTCGCTCATTTTCCCTCTCTTTCTTTCAGCAGCTCTTCCAGAGCTTCTTTCACCTTAGCTTCCGCATTTTTAGGCTCACGCTTACCGTTCAGGATTTTTCCCAAGTATTCCGGTGCGCATCCCATTTTTGCAGCAAGCTCTCTGATTTCGATGTTGTTAACGTGAAGGGTTCCTACAACATCGCCTGTCCACTTAGGAAGCAAATTTTTTCTCCTTTCTTGTTCTAGTACTTGAACTTTTTGAAAGAATATGATAATATTATGGTGTCAAGCAAAAACATTATCGAACGTTCTTCTATTTGTTCAAAGCCTTTAATTTGTTCTACCGATTGAACCCGGTAACTCTATTAAAGCACAAGTAGTAGAACTTTTCAAGTGTTTTTGTTCAAGTGGTAGAACTTTGTCATCTTGTACAAGCACTGGAGGTAAGTTTTGTGTTTTTTGACAATTTCGTAAAACTATGCGAAGAAAATGGAGTAAAGCCATCTCGTGCTTTAACTGATGCAGGCGTTCCAAGATCTGCTTATAGCTATTGGAGAAGGGAAGCTGGCATCGGGAACGATGCAAAGCCGACAAACCAAAACGCCGTAAAGCTTGCTCAGTACTTTAACGTTACTGTGGACTACCTTCTTACTGGCATTCAAAAAGAAAATCCGCCCCAGCAGCCGCAAAGCGAAGTTGACGCGGATATCAAATGGATTGAGCAGAAGCTAGTAGAGATGCCGAAAGAAAAGCGTGAAGCTTTGATGAAGCTTATCAGAACTATGTGAGGTGACGGTGTGGGCAAAAAGAAATTTAGCAAAGAAGAACTGCTGAACGACAAAAGTTCTCACATGGGTGATAGGTTTTCATTTGCCTTCGGTGCGCTTTTCTTGGTTGCTTCATTCATTTTCCTTGTGTATTCTTCAACCGCATTTTTAATCGTTGCAGCCATTGGGGCTATGATGTTGATAAAAGGTAAACGCGGATACGATATGTTTCTTGAAAGAGAAAAGCTCAAAACAAAAATGTACGAAACACCTGTGTCCGCAAAGATTGTAGGCTCTGGTGAAAGCAAGAAGGCCGGAAGCGCCGCACTCCGTTCCGCTGTTGGTGGTTCAATTGCCGGATTGCCCGGTGCTGTTTACGGTGCAGCATCCGCAAAATCTAAAACCACCGTCACGTTTTATGTGACGTATGAAGATGGGCATCGCGGAAGCGAAACTGTAAATTCCGATTCTAGCCGGTTCTTAAAACTGATGAAAGTCTGTAAAGATTGACCCGGTACAAATAAAACCCCTTGCGCCGGGCTTTCGGTAGCCTTATGCGCAAGGGGTTTTGTCATGCGTTAGTTATTATTTCTTTAGCTGCCTGAATCTTTTCAGGGTGTTCCAGCAGCCATGCAATAAATCGGTCAATCTTGGCTCTTTCCTGTTCACTCATTGTGGCATATCCTCCCGATCGGTAAGTGCAGATGTTCATTTGATACGATTATACATCTTCTAGTTGTCAAGTCAATTTCTTTTGAACAACTTTGTGAAAATCGAATGTTTTCTTCACATCCATTACTTCACGTCAGGGAAGCCACGAGTGTTCAAGTCAAAAGGGACAACGCCTATCCATCTTTCCTCCAATCACAGCTCTACGAGCTGTCCGTCAATGCGTTCGATGCTATCTGCCGGGTCTCGTCCGTCATCTAAGGCGGCTACGGCGCGTTCCATGATGCCTTTTACTTCGAGGTAAGCATCTTTATCAGCTTCGTACCCAGAAAGGCTCAAGACAAGTTCCAGCGTCCGTCTGCGAGCGTATGGGATAATCAGAGCATCTACGGTTCGGTTCATTAGCTTTCCTCCCACGGTTCAGGTGTGTGCGGCTTCCCATCGGGAACACTGGCAGGCATTCCGTCGATGATCGGCATACGTTCATGGTTCCAGATTACAGTTTCTTTCATTTTTGTTCCACTCCTCTTTGGAATTTTTTGACAATACAGTTATATCACATCTCGCTGTTTCAATGAAATAGCGACTTTTTTCAATTATTGTTTCACATTTTGAACAATATATCAGTTAAATTACTTTGCATTTGTATCATTTTGTCGAAAGAGGGGTATTTATGGATGATTATAGGATACGAGTGGCAAAAGCGTTAGAGATGGCAAGAGCGGAATCCGGACTTAGCCAACAAAAGCTTGCGGACAAAATGGGTGTAGGCCGGACATCCATTTTTCGTTACGAGCAAGGGACAATGACCCCAGATGCTCCTACTATCATAAAGTGGTTCGTGTGCTGCGGCGTTGCGGCCAAGCCGTACATAGACGCCTGTTTGCACCCCGGCTTATTGGAAAGCCTGGCTGGCGATGCCAGCACCGAGAGAAAGAGAGATACGCTGATAGAACATATCAAAGACGCCCATCCGCAAGAAATTGACCTGCTGTGCTATCTGATCTATGGCAATCACGGCTCAGATTACCTTGCCGTTTTGTGCGAAATGGTAGCCAACCTTCACACGACTTTGCGTGATCGTGTGTCCGTATGCCGTACCGTCACCGGTCATTATGAAATGGCACAGGCCACCAAAACCGACCCAGACCCAGACGGAACACAGCCCAATATGCAGATTTTATATCAGGCACAAGACTGTGGGGAAGCTTCGGCCATGAAACGAAACGATTCTTATACTATCAACGAAAAAAACATTTTGCGCTGATTGTCGAATTATCGCAGTTTTTTAAGAACATTTTGTCCCCGTTTATCCACTTTTTGTACACCTATCGGGCAAATTCTCCTTGTCATTCCGTCCCCCATAGGCCAAAAATCGGCAGGATTCGCGCGGAATAAATAACGAATTATCGTTATTTAGCTATTTGCGATTGAGTTGCTTGTCAATCTGTCCCCCATAGCATTGAATTAAAAGTTTTTCATCCACTTTTTGTACACCTGTCCACAATCCGTCTACGTTTGGCATGGCTAATGATAGGTTGCTTCACCACCGGTACAGTCTTATTCAGCAAGCGACAACTTGAGTTATCAACAAACTGGAATGGAAAAATAAAGAAATTGTTGAAAATTATCGTCATCGACTATTTAACGATGATATTTAACCTCTTGTTTATTTCTTGTTTAATATATAATATGTAGACGGGGGACGAAATGACAAGTCACGGGGGACGTTTTGACAAGTCATGGGGGACAAAATGACGAGGATATGGGGGACAAAAAGACAAGTCACGGGGGACAAAAATGGTTGACACGTCCCCCTACTTATGATATACTGTTTTCAGACCATTAAAGGAAGTGAGCAGATGCCAAAAATATCAGACAACAACCTTGTCGAGAAAAGCAAATCCCTTGTTTGGGCGAAGTTCAGGGACTACACCGCAGGAGAACTTCGGTTGTTGGAGGTTTACCTATCAAGAATAAATCCGAGAGACCCAAGTAGTAGCCGTGTAGAGTTCACTTTGGCGGAATACAGGGAGCTTCTTGGACTGAAAAGCCTTGATGCAAGAAGGATTGAGCCGCAGATTAAGCACTTTTTGGGCAACACAGTGTCGATTCCTATTGACAAGGAGAAAGGAACATTTGAAAGTTTTGTCCTATTCACGAGGGCAAAACTAGACTATGTGCCAGAAACAAGGTCTTATGTTGTGGCAATTACCTGCAACCCAGACCTGCGCTCTATCTTCTTTGACATTGCCGAAAGCGGATATGTTCGGTATCGGCTGCGTTACACGTCACGAATGAAGTCACAGTACAGCATCTTGCTTTACTCGATTCTTCGGGACTGGTTGAATATGGACAACAAACCGCATGAAATCAGTCTGAAGAAGTTGAGAGAGCAGCTCGGTGCAATGGAAGCCAGCTACGATGTTTACAAGAACCTCCGCAAACGAGTGCTTGACGTTGCAGTAGATGAAATAAATGCTGTGTCTGACATCGTAGTGACCTATGAACCGGTTCTTGTGGCACGAAAAGCTGTGGCGGTCAAGTTTAAGCCAAAAATTAAAGCGTCTGAGACGCTGATTGAAGCTCAGGCAAGCGAAGTATCTACCGAACCTCAAAAAGCCGCCAGGAAGCCCCGCAGAAGCGGATACGAGGACTTTGACTGGTCTGTGTGTGACGAGCTGGAAAAGCAAGACTGCATTGACGTGGCAAAAGTGGTTGAGAAGTGGATGAAGAAAGAGCATCCTGAAATCAAGCTGCCAAGACGCAGAGAAGCGGTTTATGACACGGTAAAGGCGGCGTATAAGGACATTTTGTCTTTGGACAGGTCTCCGTTCCCGGACAGACCTGTTGGCTATCTGATTAGAAGCGTGGACAAGGCAGGCGTTGTGGACAAGTATATGCCCGCTTTCTATTCCATCGAAGCATTGCAAAAGTAGTCAGATGTAGCCCATTGAGCAGACAATGCAGAAAGGAGAAAGAGTATGATTCCAATGTTTCCGAAAGGCTATGACAAGGATAAGTGGTATAAAGTTGAAGAAGCAATGCCCGGTAAAGAGCTGGAAGAATGGCCACACGGGCTCCTTCTCTCAACGAAAGATAAAAACTCTGGCAAAGAAAAAATTCAAGTTGGATGGTACGATTCAAGTAACGAAAAATGGATTGATTCTCAGGGAAAATACCTTGAAGATAAAATTGTGACCGAATGGCAGGTTACACCTGTGCTGTGGGTCGGTGATGAAGTGAAGGCGTTTTCTTCTTCGCTTTACTAAAAGAAAGAGTGATAAAATGGAAAAAGTTTCCTACTCCGTTCTGAATAAAGCGGAACTTGACCTTGAAAAGAAGTTTGATTATCAGTTTCGGTTCAATCATCATGGAAATCAGGCTTCTGTAAGGGTTTTTCCACAGAAAAGTTATAGCGAACTAACGCCTGACGAAGCGATTGAGGCCGGGAAGCTTCTGATCGAAGCTGGTAAAGCAGCGAAAGAGTTTGTTTATAACGGATATTTTATAGACTGGGGAGAATAAAAATGGCAAAAATCATAGCTGTCGCCAACCAGAAGGGCGGCACAGGAAAGACCACCACAAGCACCTGTCTGGCTGGTGCGTTACAGCTTCTTGGCAAGAAGGTGTTGCTGGTGGACTGCGATGCCCAGTGCAACGCAACGGACACCTACGGTGCACAGACAGAGGACGTGTGCACCCTGTTTGACGTGATGACCCGGCAAGGAACGGTCGAAGAAGGAATCCAGCGCTGTGAAGCTGGTGACATTCTGCCGTCTGATAACGCATTGAAGGACATTGACGAGCAGCTTGTCCGGGACATTGGCAAGAACTTCCGGCTGCGAGAAGCGCTTGAAAGCGTGTCTGGTGAGTACGATTACATTGTGCTGGACACACCCCCGCAGCTTGGCCTTGCGCTTGTAAACGCGCTGATCGCCGCCAACAGCATCATCGTACCCATAACGGCAGACCGATACGCACTGGCTGGTTTGAGCCAGCTTTCGCAGACTATCGGCGATGTTCGCAGATACTTCAACCCGACTTTGAAGATTGAAGGTTTGCTCCTGAATCAGTACAAGAGCCGAGAGAACCTGTCCAAAGAGGTTGTGGAGCAGCTCCCTGTGATTGCACAGAGCATGGGCACAACCCTGCTGGACGTGAAGATTAGACCGTCTATGGGCGTTCGTAAGGCTCAGGCGGAGCGTCACAGCCTGTTTAGCGGTGACACGGCAAAGAGCACCAGCGCAGAGGATTTCAAGGCGTTGGCGAAGAAAATTGTAGAGGAGGATAAAAATGGAAAGCTTTGACGCTATTGCAAGCGTTTTGAGACGTTTGAAAAATTATATGAAAACAGACATCGAAGAATTTGAAACATACCGCCATAAAGAGCTTAGGAATGAAAAAAACTTAGGCTTACACGTCCAAACGGAGGAAGAAAAATGAAATCAACCAGCAAAAAATCCACAGGTTTGCTTGGCGGGTTTGATTTTCAACCTATTTTTTCGGAACAGACATTAAGCCGAAGTGAGCCAAAGGAAGAAGAAGTAAGCCAAGCAAAGCCAAACGAAGCCGAACAAGCAACAATTAAGCCAAGTGATGCCGCAGACAGCCATGTGCAGCCTAATGAAGCACAGTTAAGCAGTATTAAGCCGAAGCAAGCCAAAGACAGCGAAACACAGCCAAACAATGCCGTAGTAAGCGAAAGTAAGCCAAAGAATCTGAAACAGGCAATGGAAGTTCAACGTCTTATCGAACAAGGCGACGTATCCGGCGCACTAGCAGAAGCTGGTTTGACAAAGAAAAAAATCCCGATGCCGGAATCGCATCAGGGTGTTGCAAGCGGTGATGGCAAGCGTTCAAAGCGCATTACTATCCTTATGAGCGAGGAAGAGCGCAAGTACATCAACCGTGAAGCAAGGCGACACGGTATGACGATTGGACAGTTTGTTTACGCTCTGGCGGTTGCGGCGGCAGAGGGGAAGATTGAACTGGAGGATTTCTTGGAGGATTGACGTATGATTGCTTACAGACCTCATCGTGGTTCTTTGGCAGATGCCATGAAAGAAGCAAGAACTTTTCTGAACGAATGGCAAATGAAACAGTATGTTGCAAATAGCTGGAATCTTGCAATCGGAAGAAAAGTACTAGACCCAGAAGATATTATTATCGACAGTGAATCAACGGACGATGACCGTGTCGGTTGGAAAAATGTCCACATGGTTTGTGCGGCTCGAATCGGAAATGAAGATTACATGAAGAAGTACGGCAATCCGCAGTGCATCGGATATTGTGCTTACGATGTATCAAACGTGCCAAAATCAAACCCTTGGATTTGTGCAAAGAACAGTGTTCCGGGAGATACAGACCCGCGTGTTATCGGATTCGATGAATCTGCATTTGATGTTGTTATAGCAAATTACGATGAGCAGTTCAAAGAGTGGCGGGATGATGAGGGCAGAATCCATAACATAACATATTGGATGCCGTTGCCTGAACCGCCTGTGAAATATTGAAATGGTGGACGACATGGAACAAAAAGTGTTAGGGCACTACGAATCGCACTGGTATCTCAATGGGACAGGCGGTGACATATACGAAGGTAAGATGGTCTTTCGGGATAAAGATTGGCGTATAAGATATATGCCAAACCAATGCGTTGAAACCTATTATTTTAGATTAAAGAAAATAAAAGATGATTTTAAGAGCAAAGGGCAAAAAGAAGGAAATTATAAAAACATTGCATGGATAAAATTTTCCGAATTGAATTGGTTTGAACGAAGAAAGCGTCCAGATTGGTTTAAGGTTCAATTTCTTTCAAATGGACTTGATAGTCCAAAAACACAATGGTATACAGTCCACGATTTGTCTGGTATCGAAGAAAAGAAGCATTGGGTTGAGGAAAAACGCCAATACACAATGAAAGAACTTTCAGAGAGAATGCCAGCAGAAGATTTTATCGAGTATATGAAAGATAGAGGAATAACGACAATCCGATAAGCGAAAAACACCCCTGCGTAACCATTAGTGGTTACACAGGGGGTTCGTTTTACTTATCAGCAATGCAATCCCAGTAGAGATACGCCTTGCCATCTACGGCATCCGTGTCCTCAAGGAACGCCTTTGCCATGTCAGCGTAGAAGCCCGGAGTGTCAACGGACTGACGTTTTGCAACCTGACAATAATCCGAGTACATCATGTTCATGACAGCCCAGAAATCGTTCGGGTCACAGGTGATATTGCGCTGTTTGGCAATGTCCTGCGTCTGCTCCAGCGTCCAGTGACAGCCTTTAGTGCCGTCAGCGTTTACCATGCTGTCGCACCATTCCTCCGCTTCATCGTGGGTGAGGTGCTTGCGTGGCATCTTGATGGAACGGCTGTCCGCACCGCCATGCTCATACTGTCCAGACCGCTTGTCCCAGTCTCCGTTCTGCGAGAAGCCAATCTGTGGCATCTTGCGCCCATACTCTACGTCAGGATAGCGGGGGATAGGGTAGGGGTCGATGTAGCGGTTCTCCTCCTGCGGATAGTAAGGATAGCGGTCGTTGCCGTCTTCCAGCTTACGCAGACGACGTTCCAGCTCACGCTCCCTGCGATCGCGCTCTTCCTCAAGACGGTCACGTTCCGGCTCACGGTCTTTGTCGTGGTCACGGAGCATCATCATGCGGCGAAAATTAGTCTTGCCCATAATCTAATACCTCCTTAGGAAATGGACGCGGGCGCACCGGCGTGGGAGCGGCAGAAGCAGCCAAGATACTTAAACGTGCCGGTGCCGGTTGCAGACGTTGCCACACGGGTAGCGTAGCGGGTGCGGGTGTGGATGCTTTCAGCGGTCGCCTGAGCGCAGTTGCAGTCGGTCAGAGGGTATGCGGTCGTGCCTGCGCCAATGGTAATGACCACAGGGGCGTTGATGGTGGTCGTGTCCGGCAAGCTCTGAGCAACGACAATGCAATACTTTTCGCCGTTTTGGTATGCGCCAGCAGGGATGTTGATGGTCAGAGTATCGTCGGCAAACGTGACCGCCTGACTGATGACCAAGTGCGGGCAGAGTTTGCAGCTTGTTTTGCAAGCCATAATGTTTTCCTCCTAAAAAATCAGGGGCAGAGGTGTCTTACCCCTGCCCCGATGGTTCACCCGGTGTTATCGGGGAGTGTGTTGGTTAGCAGCAGCCGCAGCAGTTCACGCCCACGTTGGGGTTTGCCACCTGATAAGCGGGAATCGGACGAGGATTGACCCGGTTCAGGATGGTATCGGTCTGCTGGGACATCACGGTGGTCAGAAGCGCATTCTGCCGATCCTGAGAAGCGGCGAACTTCAGGCTCTGGTTCTCAGCGGTCAGAGTGGCAATCTTATCCTGCGTGAAGTAGTCCATCATGCTGCGGAAGTTGGCGTTGCAGTTGTCCACGATGGCACGGGCGTTGTCTGCGATAGCCTGACGGGTAGCGCAGTCCTGTTGTGCAATGGTGTACTTCAGGTCGCCGATGAGCTGCTTGTTCTCGCAGCAGCAAGATGCAAGCTGCGTCTGGATAGCGGTCTGACCCGCCTGCCGTGCGTTGCCCTCCTGCATGATAGCAAGGCTGATGGCGTTGTCGCCGTTGGACACGCTACGCTCCAGACCGTTCACAAGCTGTGCGTTCTGGTAGCCGAGCTGACAGATTGCCTGATTAGTACCAGCAAAGCCGCCCGCAATGGCAGCGTTGAGATTGTTCATCTGTGCGAGCTGGTCATAGCCCAGAGAGCAGATACCGCTCTGGATGCCCGCCAGAGAGCGGGAGGTATCCTGCTGATAAAAGCCCTCAGACAGAGCCGCGCGGGTGTCTGCACCGCCCTGACCGGTTGCGCCAGTGCCGACCAGATAGGGGATGTAGCTGTTCATGCCGTTGTCACCACCGTTCCGACCGTAGCCGTTTGTGCCCCAGCCGAAGATGATAGCGAGGATAATAACCGCCCACAGACCTTCGTTGCCAAAGAATCCGCCGTTGTTATTGCCGCCGTCCTGCCCAGCCAGATAGCCAGTTGCAAAATCGTCCATAACAAAACTCCTTTCAGTTTTGCATTATGCTATCCCACCGCCGTGTGCGGTGGGCGAAGCCAGATAAAAGCGGTTTTTATCAAGTCCGCAAAACTGAGAAGCGTTTCGCTTAGAGGGATGCTTTATCGGGGCAGCGTCAGGTTCAGGACGCTTGCCAGCTGGTTCAGGTCGATGCCCCGCTCTTTGGCAAGGTTCTGCGCCATCGTCCTAAGCTGCGTTTCGTTTTTTCCCTGAATCAGGTTCAAGCCCTGCATGATAGGGGCATTCTGCCCGCTCAACTGCTGGATAAGCCCCATCGGGTTCTGCCCGGCACGAGCCAGATTTGCAAGCTGCATGATGGGGCTGTGCGTAATCATATCAAACGGAGAGGGCATTGCTTATTCTCCTTTCTTTGCTGCGGCAGCGGGTTTAGAAAAGCTCTTCTGCCACTTTTCCAGTTCATCCAGCCTGTGGACGAGGGCGTTATACTCTTCAACAGGCACATACTGCTGTGTCGGTGCAGCGGTCTGCTGTGCCTGTTGCGCTTGCATCTGCCGCCATGCTTCTGGGCTGTAGAACTCCTGCACATAGGATTCGCATGTGTCAGGGTTCAGCCGCTTGCAGTAGATCACGCCGCTCCGCAGGTCGGGACAGTAGGTCGGTCTGCCATACAGGTCAGACGGTATCGCCAAAAATTCCTCCCTGCTGGAAACAGGCCTGCCCAGCAGCCAACCGCCGTCCTGTACCGACTGCTGAACAGGCTGCTGCCCATTCATCGGCTGCGGACGCTGCGGTTGTGCCTGCTGCATCTGTGCGTTTGGCAGGGGAGTGGCAAGGCCAACTGTGCCTATACCGCCGTAAGGGTTGACAGGCTGCTGCGGAACATAGGGTGCTCCGGGTGTTGGATAATAGCTCATAATGCATCCCTCCTATTGCACCCAGTGTACCGTACCGGGAGAAAACGAAGGACAACGAAGGTACAACGAAGGACAAAAAATAGCTTGATTAAAGCTTGATTAAAGCTTGATTATCTTAAGAAAAAAGAAAAGCGCCCACACGGAAAAATCCGCATGAGCGCTTAACTGTTAAGGGCTTCACATTGGAAGCAAAAATAAAATATCACGTTTTGACTTGTAAGACAAGCCTTTCGACAAAACTAGTGCAAATAATACAAAATCCCCCACTTTACCTACGACAATTCGTGCAAAAAGAAAAGCGGCAGACCTGAAAGCCTGCCGCTTCAATGCGTTTCGTGAGAAATCACATCCAATTAAAAGTATGATATCACACATTCAGCATTTTTTCAATGCTTCTCAGCCGGTAGCCTACCGCCGTCCGGCTGTAATGTGTCTGTGCTGCAATGTCCGGCAGCGGGAGCCGCTCAACGTACCGCAGTAAGGCTATCTTACGGTCTACCCTCCCAAGCGGTGCGCTTTTGATGGCGGCGGTCATCTGCTGTCGGTCAAGTCCTTGCAGCGCAGCGGGCAGCACTACACGAGCCGCCGCCACAGGCAGTACCGAGCCAAAAAGGCTGCGGCAGCTGTCCGGCGTTGCGCACCATTACAGGGACGTTACCGAGATGGTATGTTTTCGTGAGGTCGCGAAAACGTCCACAGACCATTTTCGTGACGTGCCGAAATTGCTCTTGTGCGGCGTACATTTTGTTGACGTCAACAAAATGGTCGTATGTAGTGCTTGCCATGATATCCTCCTTACTGCTTTTGCAGTGCCGCTTTCATGCGGTCAAAGAAAAACTGAATTACCTTGCTCATGGTCTCTTCGGTGATAGCCCAGCTGACCAGCTTGCCCCACCGGCTGTTATTGAGATAAGTGCGCAGCATCTTGACGCACCACGCCTTGCGCTCTGCTCCGCGTTTCGTGCCCTGAATTTCTCGCTCCGCTTGGTCGATGAGGTCAAGCACCAGCGTCTTGACCGCTGCGCCGTAGCCCAGACGGATGCCGCCCAAGGCGTAGAAAACGAACCCGCCCATCATCAGCAGCAGCGCCGCCCATGCGGGGAGAACAGACAAAAGCTTAGTTACCAGTGTTTCCATGCTTGGTTACTCCTTCCATTAAGTAGTTGTCGATTTTCGCCTTGCTGGCTTGCATGGCTGCCACGTTGTTTCCGGTCAGCTGCGATTCCAGCAGGGCACGGACGGCTTCAAGCGTCAGGCGGTTCACCTCGTCGATTTCGGTAAATCGCTCAAGGTCGCGGGTCAGGGCAGCACCATGCTGCAGCTGTCCCTGTTCCAGCGCACCGATGCGCCTTTCCATCTCGTCAAGACGCTTGTCCTGTGCTGCGTCCGGCGCTTGTGCCTTTTTGATGTACTTGTGGATGATGTCCAGCACCTTGTCCAGCGTAATCGCTGCAGCGCACACACTGCCAAGGATGCCCAGCACCCACAGCAAAGCTTCTTTTTCGCTCATGCGCCCTCCCGGAGACGGGTCAGACCCTTCTTGCGGATGATTTTTGGGTAGTTGCGGGTGGTGACGTTCAAGTCTACGTTGTCGGAGATGCCCGGCACAGAGCCCTTGCTGGTGTGCTGGTGGGCGTGGTAGATGTAATCCACTTTGGGCGTCTTGCCCGTGTAGTCGGCCAGCCAGACGTCCCAGCGGCCTGCCAAGCGCTGCATGTCCAACTCATAGCTGTAACCCGTGTAAGTATACAGCTGGGCATAAAAGCCCATCTTTTCCACCTGCTCCAGCGCGTAGGCGGTGAGGTTGGTGAGGTCCAGAGTGCTCATGGGTTTGAGCTTGTTTTCCTCCACGTCCACGCACACGGGCATGGTGAGCTCCTTACCGTAGACCGCCTGCCGCACAAGGGCAAGCTCTGCATCCGCCATAGTCTCGCTGGTGGCATAGGTGTAGTAGTAGACGCCCACGTCCAGCCCCGCTGCTTTGGCGTTGCGGTAGTTCGCTTCAAAGGTCGGGTCGATATACAGCCCATCTGCCCGCTTGCTGAGCTTGCGGTTGGTGGAGACCGTCTTGAGCATGACGCCCTTGTAACCAGCCGCTTTGACCTTGCGCCAGCCGTCGAGGGTGATTTTGCCCTGATAGCGGCTCACGTCGATGTAGCGGTAAGGCAGCGGCCCGCCCCAGCCGGGAGGAGCTGCGCTCTGGGTGTCCACAGTGGACGCGTCATAAATGCTTTTCTTGTCGTTGTAAATGCGGTACTCGCCATCCGGTGCGCCGGAAACGTCTGCTGCTTCCTTTGCGTGGGCAAGGGCGAAAAAGAGGCGGAAGAGAAAAGTCAGGAGGTTCATGTGGTCACGTCCTTTCGGTTTTTGGTAAGATAAATCTTCCTGTTGGCGGGAAACGTCCATGATGATATCAAGCATATACTTCCCCCGTGATCTCGGTGTACTCAGTCTCGGTCAGGCGCTGGGGCTTGCGCTGCACAAGGATGCGCAGCATAGCCTTAGACCAGAGGCCTGCCTCATACTCGTCTTTCGCTTTGCAAAAGATTGCGCTGTGCTTATCACTCATGGCTCATGCCCTCCTTGTCTGCGGTCTCGTCCTCAATGGGAACGTCAGCCAATACGCACAGGAAGTCTACCATAGACGCGATCTGTGCCAAACTCGCGTCGCGGTTTTCTTCTTCCTGCCGGGTTTTGATGCTTCCGGTGTTGTGAATAATTTCCATAGTATCCTCCTTATTCTAACGTGGTCATTTTGCAAGCCGGGGCGTAGCGATACGCGCCGAACGTGCAAAAGTAGTAGACGCTGCCGCTGGAGTGCACGTAGAAAGCAAGGCTGCCGTCGTCATGATTCACAGAGCGCAACCACACATTGCGGCCCACAGTACGCTGTGCCAGATCGCGGGTGATGCGCAGCGGATAGATCTGCCACGCAGTCTGCGGGGTCTTTGCGCCGGTGCGCTCCTTCCAGTAGGGCCAATAGCTGCCCTCACCGGACACCTGCGGACGGCAATAGATCTCCTGCAGGGAGGGCAGGAAAATTTTGTCATAGGTCACAACGGCGCTGCCGTCATCGGTGACGTTATTGCCGTAGGTTACGACCTTCACGCGGGTCAGGGCGTTCTTGAAGTCGTCCGAGAAGCCAGCGAGGAAGCCGGGCACGGTGTCTGCCTGATCGGGCTTCATGTCCCACTCGTCCTGCGGAGTCCACCATGCGCCAGCAGCTGCATCGCTGTTGAGGTACTGGCGGCATGCGGACTTATACCACCGGTTGTCGCCGCAGCCAACCGAATGAAAGCCGTTCAGGTTGCCGTTGGGCTTAGCAAGGAAGGTGCCAAGATTCATGCCCGCGCTGCCAGCAGAGACGTTGCAGGTCTCCAGCAGTTCAGACTTCTGCTGATCCTTGTAGACGTAAACCTTCCAGTTAGCGGGGGCGGTATCCGTGGCGTTGTAGAAGCCGGTCAGGCGAGCGCCAGCGGGGGCGCTCTTGGTCAGGGTAAACTGGTAGCTTGTGCCGTTCTTGACGTTGGTGCCCCAGTCCAGACCCATCTTGACGTTGTAGGTGCCAGCAGCAAGGCCGGATTCTTGCACCACATAAAAAGCCTGATATGCAGAAAACTGGATATCCTCCAGAGACGCGTAGTGCATCTGCAGCACCATTGCGGGTGCGGTGGTGCCGGTCTCACCCTCGGCGATATCGTCCGCCTTTACCACGTCCCACGGGCAGTCGTAGGCTTTGCTGTCCTTGCCGGTGTAGGTGTTGACAAGCTGGGTGCCCACCGGGAAAACCGCCGGTGCGTTACCGGCAGCCACCACCGACTTGATGGCGTTGTAGTCCATCTCCTCCACCACGCCGGTCTGTGCCCGCGCGATCACGCCAAGCGAGCTGGACATACCCAGCAGGGCGGCGGTCATCTGGTCAAGCTTTTTCCCGTTTTCCTTGGCGGTCTGATCCAGATAGACCGGATCGGTTACCATAGTTTCAGCCATGTGTTTTGCTCCTTTCAGGATTTAACATATTTCATGCAGACTTTGCCGTTTACTACAACAAAGCCGCATGATTCGAGGGCTGCGGTGCGCGTATCCAGCGCTTGCTCTGCCTGTTCCGCGCGGGTGGTTTCGGCGGCAATGGCGGTGTTTAAGCGCTGCTCTTCGGCCTTGGCGCGTGCGGTCTCATCAGCGATGCTTTTCGCGTTAGCTTGCACTTCCGATTTATCCGCTTTGCCAGCAAACGCCGTGTTTGAATCGCTTTCCAAATCAACAATGCCGTCCTCAATGTGGTTCAGCTGCGGAGCGGTAAGCACTTCACCGTTTGCAAAGTTCTGCTTTTGATAGCTCATTGATAAGTTAACTCCTCTCCATTTTCATTGGTTTGCGTAAAAACCGTTTCTGTTTCGGTATTAACAGGCTCTTCGACTTTTGGCACGGGACTGTATATCAGCTTGGCTCCATCCCACAAGTAGTCTGTATAAAACCCCTCTGTCATTCCTGACAGGTCATCAAACAAAATCTCATCAGGCGGCAGCGGGTTTGGAATAACGCTTTCGTGGCACCAGCCGCCGCCATACAATCGGCCATCCAATCCGACTTTGCACTTGAACTTGAAATGTTCCATGATATTTACCTCACATAAAACCGTATAGTTCCAACGGGCGGCAAACCTCATCGTTTTTCGTAACACCATCAGCAATAGGAACTTCCAAATGTATCACGCCAGTTATAACGTTATTTTTATAGTCGGACGTTCTCTCGTTTCCGCTTCCAAAAGTGATACCATTATATGATACTGTTACCTTTCGCCAGTGTACCGTATTCCACGGATAAGCATAAGAGTATGTTTGACCGTTAACAGGAAGAATAACGGTAAGTCTACCAGCACTGCCGCCACTGGCAAGCCATGTTCCTTTTTTATGCGTGTCATAGACCAGCATTACAGACGAGTAGGACGAAAGATCAATTTTTGTTGTTTGCGCAGTAAATTCTCCTGTTGGGTTTCCAGAAGAATCTTTTTGGTAAGGCCATTCAAAAATTTTACTGTTTCGAATGCCGTGAAAAGATATGCCACCGCTGTATATAGAAACACTTCCGTAGGCATTCGTTATGTCTATGCCATTGTCGTTTATAACAACTTTATTATTTCCGCGAACGACTTGTACGTTTTGACCTGTGATTTGAACTTTGCCTTCCCAGTCGCTACGAGTGACGACCAACCCATTTTCAGGAGTAAACGTTATCATGCTATAAAGCTCTTCTTTTGTTGCGCGAAGAGTAATAGCATCAGCGTTTTGAGAAATCTTTGTTTCTGCTGCACCGATACGCGTAGAAACGCCATCCATGTCAGTTTGGTACGTTTCCTTCGTAACGCGGGATTCGATTGCGGCTTGCGTCTTTTCAAAATCGGAAGAATACTGCGTCTTGAACTCCACCAAGTCGTTCTTGGTCTGGTTCGTCTGCGTGGCGGTCTGATTTATCTTTTCAAGGTTTGCCCTGTCCGTTGCCGCTTGTTGGCTTGTGACACCGCTTGTGGACTGCGCATAAGAAGAGCTTGTGACGGTCTCGCCAGCGCCTGAAATCGCTGTGTTGCAGTTCAAAGCAAGCGTGACGTTGGTAACAATTGTATCATGTACAACGCCGTCTTTGTCCTTGTAGCGTATCATGTCCAGCGGGAACAAATACGGCGCAGACTTGATAGTGGCGCTGTATGGGCGGTAGGCAAACCCACCGCGTGCAGCTTGCAATTCCTTCAAGACACCCTCGTAGGCGTTGGTCAGGAATCCGCAGTCACTTAGGTCAAGCGTGTAATCTGCTGTGCCAGACAGGTATGTGTTGCCCTTGCCATCGTCGCAGGTGAAGCCGGTAATGGTGATGTCGTTCTCCAACATATCACTGGAATAGCGCTCACTTGCGGTAATGGTCACGCCTGTCTGTTCATACCATTTCAACACAAGCCTTCCGCTGCCATCCATGAATGCGCAAGTGCCGGTAAGTTGTGCACACCATTGCAAGAGCTGGCGGTATGTCAGCTTCTGGTTTGTGTCCGGCAGACCGCCGATACTAAAATAGTGGTTTGGTAGCACCGAAACGTCCGTTGCAAGCGTTACATTGCAGATGGAGCAGATTTTCTGAATAAGAGCGTCAACATGGATGGGGAAGGAGAGCGCGGAAGCGTTCACTTCATGGTCGAACAAGACCGTGTAGTCCAGTGCGGAGATGCTTATAGTGCTCAGCTTGCGGGGCGGCGTGTCCACGATGAACAGACCGCAGGGAACGTATGCAACGTCTTGATCGGAGGATGCAGAGCCAAGAATCATACGCCCAAGAATGCCCTTGCCGAGCGTTGCGCCCTCAAGGACGCTGGCAAGCTTGATGCCGATTTTAACGTTCAGGACAGCGCCCTCGAAGGAAACATCGTTGAACTTGCCATCATAGTTTCGCAGTTTCAAGGACAGTTCAGACGCAACCGCAGACCCGACCTCGATTTTACTGTTGGTCACGCAATACCGGTCAATCTTCAAACCGCCCTGAATGATATCCGCATCGGTGATGGTGAACGTCTTGCTGCCAGCAGTAACCTCAATAAGGGCAGTCTGTTTATTGCCCTCGTTGAAGGATTTTATGATATCTTGCGATACATTGACCATCAGTGTGCAGCCCTTTCGATGATGTTAAAGGATATCCCTTCCCAGCGATTCATACGCGAATTGTACATCGGTACAGCACGGTCACCAACGTAAAACTCGCTGGTTTTCCAATCGCCAGCCATTGCGTCAAGATAGGTAACGTTGATGTACTCCGGGTTGAACGCTTTCAAGATAGTAGCGGCTTCTTTTATCGTGGTGTACTTCCATTCCAGTTCCAGCTTGACGCACTGTCCAAGACGCTTCTTGTCCATCTTGTTATCCTCTGTGCGTCCGGCATCGGATGCCGAAATGTCCTGTAAGCGCCACTGATAAGAAGAGGGGCATTTAAGATACTGCCCATCCACGCTCCGAATCGGATTGTACTGGTCAAGTTCCATAAATGCCCCTCCTTTAAGTCCCTACCGGGATAATTGTTTTGCCGTTGCGCTGGTTTGTTCTATTCACTGCCTGATAGAAGCTGGACACGTTGATCTCTGCGCTCCCTTCCTTCTCAAGCAGAGCCTGCAACAGCTCGTTCTGTCGGCGCAGAAGCTGGTTCTGACGCTCCATTGCGGCTTCAACACCTTCGCGGATGCCCTCAACGATTTGGTCATTGTTGGCAACTGCTGTGTGACCACCCAGAGAGCCGACCATCTCAGCACCGGCCTCGCGGGCAATGAACAGTTGCCCGGCATCCGGGAAACCACCGCTTGCAAAGCCGAAAATCTTTTTTCCGAGATTTACAAGCGCCCCAATAGGCGACAAATCCCAAAGGGTGTGCTTTATGGATTCAAGAACTTTCGTGCCAGCGGACTTGTCAGAATCCTTCCAAGTCCCTATCATGTCCTTCCACCACTGGATGCCACCAGAAAGGCCAAGGCCAACACCAGCGCCTATTCCACCGTAAGCGCCAAGATGAGAAAGTGCGCCACCAGATGCTGCTACGCTACCGGCCAATCCACCGGAAGAAGAACCGGAACCGCCGAACTTGATTCCTTGCATTTTTTGTGTAAGCCAGCTTATTACATCGCTGGCTTTTGTTTTGATGAAGTCAAAACCATCAGAAACGATTTTCCCAATGCCGCTGTCTTTGCTGAACAAATCGCTGAAGAAAGATTTCAGCCCGCCATACGCCTGCTTCAAAGCGGGAACCTGGTCGATGACCTCACCAACTTTGGTTTTCAAGTTATTAAAGGTGGTAATAACGTTCTTCACACTGTCGATGGTGTCGGACACGTTCTTGATGGCAGTAGAAACCTTGTTAAAAACAAGGTGCACGCCCTCAAACGCCTTTTTGATGGCAAGACCAGCAGCGCCAAAGAAGCCGTTGTACTGGTACTCGTTTTCAATCTCCGCAACGCTCTTTTTCACAAAAGACCGGATATCAGAGACTGCGCTCACAAAACCATCATGCGTGTTCAGGATGGACTTTGATGCAGAGGTAAGGGCGTCAACGGAAGATTTGAAGCCATTGGAGATATCCTTGCCCGCCTTAGTAACAGCGTTGATGCCCTCGGTGAAATCGCTCAAGTCGGTTTTCATCTTTTTGAACCAACCGCCAAAGCTATCATTGGTGGTGCGCATCGTGCGTTTCAGTGCGTTTGCGGTTTCCATCATGGACTTACCGCTTGCGTCAACGGAAAGGCTGATAGAGCCATCGCGCAGACCGTAGTTGTCATCTGCCAGCTGAGAGCCGATGGTCTTTACCGCGTCAGACACGGACTGGATGGCGTTCACCGCAAGGTCTTTGGCAGCGGAGATACCGTTGGCAAGACCTTCTACGATGTAGCCACCGTAGCCCTTAAAGACTTTAGAAGGAGAGTGGATTTCAAGTTCAGTCTGTGCTTTTTCTTTGATTCCGTCCGTTACAGCCTTGACGGCATCATCTGCAACGTTCTTTTTGCCAACGATGCCTTTTACGATGCCATCTATGATGTTTTTGCCAACGCTAACAGGATTGAACTTGGAGATTTTCTCGATTAACTTCCCGAACCATTTTACGGCTTCTTTGATTCCGTTTATAACGTCTGCAATCAGAAGGATGAACTTTTCCGCAAAGTTGCCGTTCGCCGCAATTGCAAGCCGGTCGGATTCATCAACACCCTTTACAATCCATCCAACGAATACGCCGATGTTATGGATTGTTTGAGCGATGCCCATTACAAAGTTCTCAATGAAGTTGCCGTTCATCTGCAAATCCAGACGGTCTGTCTCGGAAACACCGTTTTTAATCCAACCAACAAAGATTGCAATATCGTTAATGATGTTCCCAATCGCGGTAACGGTAGCAGACGCAAAGTTTGCAACGCTTTCGCCAATAGACTTGAAGGAATTAAACCAGTCGGTTTCCATTCCAAAGGCAGTTTTCTGATTTTCACTTCCAAGCCCGCGAACGGCTACGGAAATAGCTTCAAAGCCAATAACCGCAAGACCCGCAACAGGATGACCGGATACGATAAGTCCGATACCAGCAAGCGTTGTAACTAAATCCCAAACGTCAAGGTCGAGCTTTTTCACAACTTTTGAAATGGAATCGAACGCGGAAGTGATTCCTTCCTGCCAGCTTTCAGGGAGCAAATTCAGGATGGATTGACCAAGATTAGAAAGAGATTCTTTCAGATATTCAATGGATTCTCCAAGCTTTCCATCGGTAAGAGATATATTCCAACCCTGTTTGAATCCTTCCGCTGCAAGGTAGACGAGTGCCCTTACACGCTCAAGACCTTTTCGGAATTTTTCACTATTCTGGTAAAGGCTTACGAACCTTGCCACGATAATGCCAACGGCAACCGCAGCTGCCATTATCGGGTTTTTCCAAAGCTTCAAGACTGCTTCAATCAAAGAACCTTCACCTTTGATTTTTTCAAGAGCAGTAAGAACGGCATTGCTAATTGCCCATGTTGCAAAACCGGCTGCAATTCCAGAGACAAGCGGAAGCAGCTTTTCAAGTTTTGCCTTGATTTCATCAACGGAAGAACCAACGTAGTTCTTGAACATATCGTAGCCGGACAAGTCAACATCGCCTAAAAGGTTGCCAGCAGCACCAGCACCAGAACCGGAACCGCCGGAAGAGCCATTGTCCTTCTGGATGACGTTCAGTTCATCAAAGCCCATGATGTAGTTCTTGAACGCCTTTGCAGCCTTACCGGTCGCTTTGGTGGTATTGTCCATCGCATCCGTGACGCCGCCAACAGCATCGCTTGCGCTGCTAAAATCGGGGAACTCCACCTTAACGCCCATTAGCGTTGCGATGCCGGTCACAATCTCTTTGATAAGCTCAACGGCCGCGATCAGCGGCGGGAGGATGGATTTCAGGGCGGGGTAGAGCAAAGAACCAACAGCACGAGCCAGACTGTTCAGCTGTGCCTGCAAAATACGAATCATATTGGCAGGGCTGGACAGAGTGCGGGCAAAGTCTCCCTGTGCATCGGTGGTCTGCTTCATGATGGCAATGTACCGCAGAACAGCCTTATCAGCCTGAGACAGGGTAGAAACGCTCTGCGAATAGCCAAGATTAAGCAATTCCTGTTGCAACCGCGCGTTAGAAATATCGACACCAAGACGGCGAATCGGTTCCAATTCGCCAGAGATAGCCGCCTGAATCTTCGTAAAGGATTCTGCGACAGGGATATTCTTTAAAGAAGCGAGGTCGTAGCCAAGCTGGGTCAGGTTCTTTGACAGCACATACGCCTTGTCGCTTGCCATGCCAAACGAAGTAGTCAAGCCCTGAATCGTTGCCATGTTATTCATGGCTTCGGTTGGGTCGATGCCAAGCAGGGTCTCCATCTTGTTGATGAACGTGCTTGCTTCGCCGGTCAGCCCTTTCATGGACACGCCAAACAGGTTTGCAGCTTCATAGTAGCTGTTGAACTTCTCCGCTGCGTTGCCAAGATAGGTTGCAATGGCTTTCAGCGAGACCAGCTTTGCGGCAGACCGCATGAATCCGTTCAGCTGGCTGGAAAGGCTCATGTAGCTTTTTTTCTGCCGTTCGTTTGCAGCCGTCACACGGTTTGCCTGCGTGACTACTTTGCTCAACTGTGGCGGTAGCTTTGCAAAGGCGTTGCCCACCGTTTCAAGCTGGGATGCAAGGGGAGTAAGGGCAGCAGATATCTTCTGGCAAGAATCCGCGAAAGAATCAAGGTCAGCGGCTTTTAGCTTGTCGGTCAGATCTGGCACAGTGCCAATCGCCTTGAACGCGCTGCCAAGCGATTTCAAGCCGGAAATATCCAAAATGGACAGGGGCGCAAGAGCATTCATCAGCTGGGTGATGCTACCGGACATGGAATAGAAGTCCACGCCGTTCAGAGCAGACACCGCATTAGGAATTTTCTTGATAGCGTTTACAACAGAATTAACGCCCTTCACGCCAGCGGTGGTGTTCACGGAAGAAATGCCGTTTAAGAAGCTTGTGACCTTGTCCAGACTGGACAAGCCAGAAGATGCCTGCTTCAACGCTGCAATAGAGCCGGACAATTTATCAAGGCTTGCGCAAACTTTGCCAACGTTGCCCTTTGTCCGCAAATTAGAAATGGCGGTAGTGAGCTTGTCAATATTAAGCTCTGCACCCTGCGATTCCGCAGAGATTTCTACGGATAAGCTTGTAATATCAACATCAGCCATCACTACCACCATCCTTCTGATTCATCATAGAGAACATTGCCCTCTTGATGCGTTCTTGCGCTTCCAGTGCGCGTTGGTATTCATATTCGTCTTGCTCTTTCTGCGTGAGAGGAATCGGTCTATCCATGTATTTGATTGGGCTAGACCCTTTCTTGCGAAACATATTGCCAACCGTAGAGGAAAGTGCAGATGCTGTGTAAAAGCCGTTTCGCCACGCTTCAACGTTGGCTCTGCGGGCGCGTAGTTCTTCCGCGTCCCGGTAGACCTTTGCCAGCCAGACGTCATCACGCCAGAACTGGTCATAGGTCATGCCAATGGAAATGTAATAGGCTTCTACATCGTGGAACAGCTTAGACACAGAGAATGGCTCTGTGTGGCTGTCCGATTCCTGAGACTGTGAGGTTACACAATCTCCCACGTTGCGTTTTTTGCGGTCTTGTCCTCTTCATCGGTAGCAATCAGCGCCTTGATAGAATTCGCGTACATCTCCATCAGGGCAGCTATCAGACCTTCCTTGTTTTCGGTGTGCACAAGCATATCATCGACCGTCTTTCGGTTGATGCCCTTGTTGCGGGCGATGAACGCGCCGTAGAACAGAGCAGAAGTGTTCTTGATAGGGTTGATGCCGTTGGAGAACTCATAAATCTGGAAGCCGTTGCGCTCCGTAGCTTCTGCGCTCTCGCGGGTGAAAGTCAGCTCATAAGTGTTCTTGCCATCGGGGGAATGAAAGTTGATAACCTTAGCAGCCATAATAAATGCTCTCCTTTATAAATAGGAGCAGAACCAAATCCGTTGTTCAGTTCTGCTCGTTTTGATTGATTCGATTTGTGCGGATTAG
>OGLF01000280.1_pt1 | contig 33892 bp, 36 predicted proteins | sample 1572701 | NCBI WGS metagenome assembly OGLF01 (sample SAMEA2581910, study PRJEB24529) | metagenome | biome: Human gut stool | place: China | collected 2011 | reverse complement strand
GTAACGAAAGCCAGTATGCAATTATCGGTGGAACTGCGTGTGACATCTTGATGACAGAAGAAGGCTTAGACTTCCGTGCAACAAAAGACATTGACCTTGTTCTAATTATTGAAGCCGTGGATGCGGCTTTTGGAAGAAAATTCTGGGACTATGTAAAACAGGCTGGATACGAACATCGTAATAAAAGCTCTGGTGTGCCGCAATTTTATCGGTTCAGTCACCCGACTTCAAACCGTTATCCAGCAATGATCGAACTGTTCACTAGAAAACTGGATGCAATTCAACTTCCAGATGATGCAGTATTGACACCGCTGCCAATGGATGAGGATATATCGAGCTTGTCTGCAATCCTTTTGGATGATGATTACTATGAGTTCTTGAAGCAGGGGAAAGTGACTGTTGATGGAGTAACGGTTTTGGACGCTGCATATTTGATTCCGTTCAAGACGAAAGCATGGATGGATTTGACGGATCGCAAAGCAGCCGGAGAACACGTTGATAGTAAAAACATTAAGAAACATAAAAATGATGTTTTTCGTTTGACTGAACTGCTTGACCCTACGGTTAAGATTGTCACTCCTAGTGGCGTGTATGAGGATATGCAGAAGTTTGTTGATCGCATGGAAAATGAAACGGTTGATGTTAAACAGTTGGGACTTGTGGGACGAACGAAAGAACAGATTCTTCAGGAATTAGTAGAATTATATGCGCTACAATAATTGATGGGTTATGGAATGAACCACTAGCTTGTAAGGAAGTGATATAACATGGAAAAGAAGTACCAGATTTTTATTTCGTCAACGTATAAAGATTTGATAGAAGCCCGTAGCAAAGTAAGGGATGCCATCCTATCGATGATGCATTTCCCAGTTGGTATGGAGATGTTTAACGCTGCTGACGAAGAACAGTGGGAAATCATACAAGAGACGATTGATAGTTCGGATTATTATGTTTTGATTTTGGGACAGCGATATGGCTCTGTAATAGAATCTGGATCGGATGCTGGAATTAGCTATACGGAAAAGGAATTTCGCTATGCGAGAGAGAAGAAAATTCCTGTTCTGGTATTCATAATTGATGATGATGTGGCAATTAAGCCGGAATTTATAGAAAAAGATCCAGAAAGTATAAAAAAGCTGGCTGATTTCAAGACAGAAGCTAAAAAAGGACGAACGGTACAGTGGTGGACTAATATTGACGAACTTGCTAGAGAGGTTTCAGAATCTTTACATCAGCAAATGGATCGAAAAAAGCGTCCAGGGTGGATAAGAGGAGATGCCTTTGATATTGAAGCAAGTCATGCAGAAATTCTTAGTTTGAATAGAAAGATTAGAGAACTTGAGCAGGAAAATGCTGAGTTGAAGTCACAGATTGTAAAGAGGGTTCCTGAATTGGTGGCCGCAGTTGTGCTGGATCAACAGGATGATGAAGAAGTGGACGGAAAAGGTCTTAAAACACATGGAAAATTGCTTATTGATAGCTCAGATAATGCAATCAAAATCCAGTTATATCATAATGATGGAGAATGCTACAAAAACAAGTATGAACCACTTGATTTAAGTTGCGTTGAATCACATTTAAAAAAGTATGTAAAAGAAAAGGACTTGCAGGCTTACAATGCAGCACTACCGTCTGAAGAAGAAATAAATGATTATGCACACAAGATGAGCGTATATAAGACAATAACAAACGGTGGTGTTGCGCTCAAGCTAAGAGTGCTTAATAAGGGAACAGCGAAAGCAACCGACATTAGAATCTCAATCGTATTTCCAAAAGATATTTTTGTATATGACATTGATGATATCGAAAAAATGAAGGAGCCGAAAGCACCAAAACTTCCGCCGAATCCTATTGAAAAGGCAGAGGAACGCTTTATGAGCGACTTAAATCCAGTATATGACTTGTTGAAAAACAGTATGGACGGAATGCAGCCATTCTACTCAGCTCGAAGCTTGCCGATTATAGACCCGGCAATTTTTAACAACTCCAATTCTTCTGTGTTTGAATCAATATCTATACGAGATAACTCAATATTTGCTGAATGCAATCAGTTGCCACATAAAGATGATATCGAGTTTGATGGGATATATATTGTTCCGGCTAGAAAAGGAAAATTCAAAGTAAGCGTTTCGCTGATGTGTTCGGAATATATTGAGCCGAAAGTTCATGATATTGAATTTGAAATTGTCTAATAATTAAAATAAGTACGAATAAGCCGCATAGGGCTTCCCAATGGTTTTAACCCAATGGGAAACTTTATGCGGCTTATTTTTTTGCTTTTTTGAAAAAATTGTTGTCCCTATCTTGACATCAGGGGGTTATGTTGGTTTGTCGATTGCCACATTGCTCTCCCAGCACCATCAAGTGACTGCTGTAGATATCATTCCGGAGAAGGTGGACATGATCAACAACCGTAAGTCCCCAATTCAGGATGACTATATCGAGAAGTATCTCGCAGAAAAAGAACTGAACCTGACCGCAACTCTGGATGCAAAGGCTGCATACTCTGATGCGGACTTTGTTGTTATAGCGGCTCCTACGAACTACGACAGCCACACGCAGCACTTCGACACATCTGCAGTTGAAGCTGTGATCAAGCTGGTCATGGAATATAACCCGAGCGCCATCATGGTCATTAAGTCCACGATTCCTGTAGGCTACACAGCAAGTGTAAGAGAAAAATTCAACAGCAAGAACATCATCTTCAGCCCGGAGTTCCTGCGTGAGTCCAAGGCTCTCTATGATAACCTGTACCCTTCTCGCATCATCGTTGGCACTGATCTGAACGATGAGCGTCTGGTTGAGGCGGCACACGAGTTTGCTGGTCTGCTGCAGGAAGGTGCCATCAAGGAGAACATCGACACCCTGTTCATGGGCTTCACCGAGGCAGAGGCAGTCAAATTGTTTGCCAATACATATCTGGCTCTTCGTGTTGCTTACTTCAACGAGCTGGATACTTATGCAGAGAGCAAGGGCTTGAATACCCAGCAGATTATCGATGGTGTTTGCCTTGATCCTCGTATTGGCAGCCACTACAACAATCCGTCCTTTGGCTATGGTGGCTACTGTCTGCCGAAAGATACTAAGCAGCTACTGGCTAACTATGCCGATGTGCCAGAGAACCTGATTGAGGCTATTGTCGAGAGTAATAGAACTCGTAAGGACTTCATCGCTGACCGTGTCCTGAAACTGGCAGGCTACTACGGCTATGACGAGGACAACGAATACGACAAGGAACAGGAAAAATCTGTGACCATCGGTGTGTACCGTTTGACTATGAAGAGCAACAGCGATAACTTCCGCCAGAGTTCTATTCAGGGCGTTATGAAGCGCATCAAGGCCAAGGGCGCAACGGTAATCATTTACGAGCCGACTTTGAAAGATGGAGAGACTTTCTTTGGATCAGTAGTGGTTAATGATCTGGCTAAGTTCAAGGAAATGAGCCACGCCATCATTGCAAACCGCTATGACAAGAGCTTGGATGATGTGAAAGATAAGGTTTATACACGCGATATTTTCCAGAGAGATTAATAAATGTGGGTTAGTAGAGAGATGGATGAAAAGAAAAACGTGAAGATATGTTTTGCGGCTTCATCAGGCGGACATTATGAGCAGCTCATGATGTTAAAACCATTGATGGAAGAATATGACAGCTTTGTTGTTACTGAGAAAACTGATTACAGCGCAGAAGCAAAGGGTGAGAAAACATATTATATGAAGCAAGTCAACCGTCGAGAGAAGGATTTTATTTGGCGGATGATTCAAAATGCTTGGAAGTCTATCTGTATTTATAGAAAAGAAAAACCTGATGTGGTTATCTGCACAGGAGTTCTTGCGATGATACCGATTTGTCTGATTTCTAAACTTATGGGTAAAAAACTGATTTACATTGAATCTTTTGCAAAAGTTACTTCTCCGACAGAAACAGGAAAACTGCTCTATAAATTTGCGGATCAGTTTTATGTTCAGTGGAAGCCAATGCTGAAATTCTATCCTAAAGCTATATATTTAGGAGGAATCTATTAAATGGACAATAAGATATTTATAACACTTGGATCACAGAAATTTCAGTTTAATAGATTGCTGAAGGCTGTTGATGAGCTGTGTGAAAAAGGGACAATTGATGCAGAAGATGTGTTTGCACAAATAGGCTACAGCGATTACCTTCCGAAAAATTTCAGCTATAAAAAGTTTTTGGATAGGGATGAGTTTAGCAATGAAATGGAAAAAGCCAACATTGTTATAACACATGGAGGCACTGGAGCCATTATTGGAGCTGTTAAAAAAGGTAAAAAGGTTATTGCTGTTCCTCGACGTGCAAAATATGGTGAGCATGTTGATGATCATCAGCTCCAGCTGATAAAGCAGTTCGATGACTTGAATCTAATATGTCCTTGTCACGATACCAACAAATTGGAAATTGCACTAGATATAGTTCAACGAACAAAGTACAACGACTATAAATCTAATACGAGGAACATTATTAGTAGTATTGAAAATTATATAAAAGGAAATTGCTTATGAACAGAGATAAAATTATGACTTTTGTGAAAAAAAGTCTAAGATTTCTACCAGATAAAAGCTATATCAAACTCTATTATCGGTTAAGAGTTGGAAGAAAATTAAATACGAATAACCCAACAACTTTAAACGAAAAGCTCCAGTGGTTGAAATTTAATTATAGATTTCCACTGCAATCAATAGTGTCCGATAAACTGCTGGTACGAGATTATGTGAAAGAAAAAATAGGTGAGGAATATTTAATCCCACTTTTGGGTAGTTGGAAGAACTATGAAGACATTGATTTTTCTTCGCTTCCAAAGCAATTTGTCTTAAAATGTAACCATGATTCTGGCGGTCTTGTAGTCTGCACGGATAAAGATAAACTTGATCATACAAAAGCGAAAGATAAAATTGAAAAATCGTTAAAAAGCAATTTCTTTTATATAGGCCGCGAATATCAATATCGGAACATCAAACCGATGATTCTTTGTGAAAAATTTATTTCCGATGATGGGAATGTCCCGATGGATTATAAGATTTATTGCTTTAATGGTAAGCCGGATGTCATATTGGTTTGCAAAGACCGATTCAGAAAAAATTCACACAAAGCATCTTATTTATACTATGACCAAGAATGGAATTTTATTCCATTAAACAAAGGCGATGATAAGTTGCCTGATCCCCAAATTCCAATGCCAAAGAACTTAGAAAAAATGTTAGAAATAGCAAAAGTTCTATCTAGGGATTTTGTTTTTGCTCGAATCGATTTGTATAATATCGATGGACAAATTTATTTCGGAGAAATCACATTGTCACCCAATTCTGGTTTTGATGCTGATATAACCTATGAAACCGATTTAATGTTCGGAAAGAAATTAAAAATACCATATTGGGATTCCATAAATAAAAACATCTAATAGAACAAAACACTGAAACCTCAGAAAGTGTGCTACGGGCTTTATTGTATTTGTTTGGAAAAACTGTTAAAGTGTTCCGTCAAACATGTTATATGTCACGATTGTTATGCTACTCTTTTTGATTGCATTTCTTTTGTGGAATTTGCAATTTCACTTCTTAGTATAGTTTCTTTTTCACGAATCAAATGTTATTGTTTACAATTTATACAGTTTTGATCAAGTCACTAGAGAGAGTACACAAGCCAGACTCAAGATTTCCGAAGCGCAATAGTTGTAACGATTGTTGCAACTATTGGTTCAGTAATAAACTATGTTTTCAGTAAACAGATAGATGAATTTTGCCGAAGTACAGGTGATTCTATCACTTTGGCTGATTGTTGCGATTAAATAAAGCTATGGAGATCACCGAGAAATCTGTAATAAAAATTTCGGAACATTCAAAGAAGAATTCTACTATGGAGGCCCGTATTAATGGAAAAATTATTATTTGTCGGAGATTTTTTTTATGACTATGATGTTGTTCAGGAAGATATAAAGGAAATCGGAAGATGGGTGCAAGCTAATAAGGGAGCTTTGGTGTTGAATTTTGAAGGCTCATTAGGACTATCGCATCCTGTAGCGAAAAGGGGACCTAATCTTCATATGCACAACTCAGCAATTGATGTAATGAAGATGTTAAACGTAAAAGTCGCTTGTTTGGCCAACAATCATATGATGGACTATGGGAGTGAAGGCTTAGAGTGTACAATATCTGCATTGGATAGAAATCAGATCATACATGTGGGTGCGGGAAACGACTTAGAGAATGCACTAAGACCCAAAATTTTTACAGTAGATGATAAAAGATTTGGAATTTTAAATTTTGGATGGGATATTGAGGAAACTGTCTACGCAACTGAATTTACTTCAGGTTGCGCACCAAAAGATAAGAATCTGGTAATGTCTTCAATTAGTGAAATTAGAAAAAAAGTAGATTACTTAATTGTCTGTTTGCATTGGGGATTTGAATATAATCGCCTTCCATTGCCGTGTGATATTAATTTAGCACATCAAATTATTGATTCAGGAGCTGATTTAATTATAGGACACCATCCTCATTGCGTTCAACCTCTTGAGATTTATAAAGGAAAAAGGATATATTATTCTCTTGGAAATTTTTACTTTGGACGCGACAGAGATGGATATAACAAGGTGTTTAAACATGAACAAGTGAAAAACCAATCCGACTACGGCATTTTGGTTGAATTTGACTGTAATAGTTATAATATCTCTGAAAAAATGATTTGCTACAGTAAATATACAAAGATGTCTTGCATAGTTGATTGTGATAATCGAGTTTTAGAAAATATATCTGACATGGAATATAAGAGCTGGCATTACCACTGGGATGCATATAGACGAAGAAATAATATTAATCCTATTCTTACTGATAAGGAATTAGTAAATAGAAGTAAATTAGAGATTCTGTTTTTTTACTATAAATTTAAAGAAATCGTTAAAAAAATGATTTGGAGATAATACAATGAATAAAATTCTAATTCTAAGTACATTGGGAATGTATTATGAAGGAATCACCTCTGTGATTTACAATTATTCGAGCGAATTGTATTGCAAAAATATCGAATTTCATTTTGTTGCATATGAGGATGTTGATGAGAATCTAAAAAACAAATTCGAGAAAATAGGTGTTGTGCACGTCTTACCAGATAGAAAAGAAAACTTTGTAAGATATGTACAATCACTATATAGAGTTTTGATGAATGGTTTTGATGTTGTTCACATTCATGGTAATAGTGGAACAATGTGTATTGAAACTGTATTGGCAAAGTTAAATCAGGTAAAGAAAATAATTATTCAGAATCATAGTGTAACTTGTAATCATCCTTGGTTGAATGTAGTGATGAAAAAAATAGCTTTTGCAACATCAGATAAGAAATTAGCTGTTTCAAAAGAGTCTGGTGATTGGTTGTATGGAAAAATACCATATACAATCATAAATAATGCAATCGATTTAAACAAATATTTTTTTGACGAATCAAATCGTAAGGGAATCAGAAGCAAATATGGATTAACAAAAGAGATTGTCATTGGAAATGTTGCGAGGTTTACCAGTGAAAAAAATCACCTTTTTCTGATTGAGACGTTCTCTAAGCTGGTTGTTGTGTTTCCGGACATCAAACTTTTATTATTAGGTGATGGTCCGCAATTGGAAGAGATAAAAAAATTGGTTCAGGATAGAAAAATTGATAAAAACATTATTTTTACGGGACGAGTCTCCAATCCAGAGATTTATTATTCTGCGATGGATCTATTTATGTTCCCTTCGCGATATGAGAGCTTGGGATTGGTTTTGATTGAAGCACAAGCAAATGGACTGAAATGCATCGCATCAACAAATATACCGAGAGTATCTAATTGCTCGAGAACAGTAGAGTATTTAAGCACCGACAACGAAGTGCTATGGATAGAAACAGCAAAGAAATGTATAAATCAATACGATAGTAGTTTTAGAATTTCACAGGCGCTTATGAATAAAAAACATATCGTAGAGGGTGGATTCGATATAGAAACAGAGGCCGAAAAATTAAGAACGATCTATGAAGAATGACTGAATCTTATAATAAAAAGTGTAGAAAAGCAGGAAAAGGTCTATTTGTTCTAATAAAGCCATCTGCAGGGAGTCGAAAAATGAAATTAATTAAAGATCTTCAGGAATTTGTGGGAGAAGGAGGATTTATTAAAACTGTAGGAACAGTTTTAATAAATCCATGCTTTCATAGCGTTGTGCTATATAGATTGTCCGCTTTTTTCTATAAGATTAAATGTTCGGTGCTTGCGAAATTTATTTGGTATATAAATCGAGTAATCTTTTCGGTGGATATTGATTATGGCCCAAAATGAGCAGCCGTATTGCTCAAAAGTGAGCAATACGGTTGCGCAAAACTGCACATCGAACCAAATAAATAAGAACAACCTAAGATTGAACCAACTGAATAGAACTAAAGAAGCGTATGGGCGATATCGGAATGTTTTTCTGGAAGATTATTCGGAACTGGAAATGGAAATTGCAGAGTTGGATACTCTGATCGAAGACCTTTCAGCCTATATGCAGTCTACAGGCAGGAAGTACGCAGACCATGCGGCGACCCTGCGTAGCTGGTCAGCACTGAAGAAAAGACAACAGAAACCGGGAGCAGGCATCCCGGACTATACCTACAACAAGGAGGAAAGTTTATGACGGAAACGATCCAGACAGCGATGGACAGGCTTATGACGATCTCTGTGGAACCGCAGGACTATGTTGCAGAAGATGGGCTGCTGTACTGCGGCAGTTGCAAAACTCCCAAGGAAGCGTTCTTTCCGAATGGCAAAAAACTGTTTGGGTGTGACCGCCATCCGGCTGAATGCCGGTGCAGGCAGGCTACAAGGGAAAAGCAAGAGAAAGAAGAACGTGCAAGGCTGCATTACGAGAAAGTGCAGCGGCTGAAGCTGCAGGGCTTTACCGACTGGGCGATGCAGCACTGGACATTTGCAAACGATCACGGGCAAAATCCACAGATGCAGCTGGCACAGCGGTATGTGGCCCACTGGCCGGAAATGCAGGAAAAGAATGTGGGGCTGCTGCTCTGGGGCGGTGTTGGTACAGGCAAGAGTTTTATGGCGGGTTGCATTGCCAATGCCCTGATGGAACAGGAAGTGGCCGTCTGCATGACGAATTTTGCCCGAATCATGAATGAACTGAATAACGCCTTTTCCGGGCCGAATGAAGTCGTGGACAGGCTCTGCGGCTATCCGTTGCTTGTCATTGATGATTTCGGCATGGAGCGCGGCACGGAATATGTGCTGGAGCAGATTTATAACATCATCGACAGTCGTTACCGCAGCCGAAAACCACTGATCGTCACCACGAACCTGACCCTGACGGAGTTGAAGAACCCGCAGGATACCGCCCACGCCCGTATCTATGACCGTCTGCTGGAACTGTGTACACCGATTGCCTGCACAGGTCCCAGTATGAGAAAGGACATAGGACAGGCAAAATTGGATTTGCTGAAAACACTTTTGGCCTGAATGGGAGGTATGCGATTGAAAGAAAACGGCACAATGAATTGGCTGGAGCAGGTCTACCAGATGAAAGATCGGGACATCCGCACGATAGAACAGCATGAACTGCAGGAACTGCCGCAGGATGCAGTGGAACACGGATTGCCGCAGGAGGAAAGGCTGAAAAATCTGCTGGATAAGGTCCGAAATCCTTACTGCTATCTGGACAATGGAATTATTGTAAAGCTGAATTTTGCACCAAGAGGGAGCAGCACACTGTCTGAGCGCATTGGCAGGTGCTTTCAGTCTGCCAGCTGAAAAGGCAGAGAAACTTTCGGCAAGCTGCTGAAAAATCGCGCAGAAAAATTTTGCACTTTAATGCGATAAAGCACTGGACAAAGGATGATGATTCTGGTAAGCTGTTTGTGGGTAAGAAAATAGGAATGTGCCAACTGAGCAGAACTTGCTCGGTGGGCTTTCTACATACAAATGTGGAGCCTTTCACTTCTCTGACGAACAGTATTGCCGATTCGTTAAGGAGGTGGAAGGCTTTTGTTATACCCTGATATGAATTTGCAGAAGAGAACACAGCAAAATACAACCCGATACCGTACAGCCTTGTACTTGCGCTTGTCTCGTGAGGATGGCGATAAGACAGAGAGCGACAGTATTGCAAACCAGCGCACCCTGCTGGAAGCCTATGCCGCAGACCACCCGGAACTGTGTATTGTGGATGAGTTTGTGGACGATGGCTACTCTGGCTCAAACTTTGAACGGCCTGCGTTCCAAAACCTGTTCAGGGAACTGGAGCAGGGGACCATCAACTGTGTTCTGGTGAAAGATCTGTCCCGCTTTGGACGAAATTACATTGAAGTGGGACGTTATCTGGAACGCATTTTTCCAGTCATGCGGGTCCGGCTGATTGCTGTGACAGACAACTATGACAGCCAATCTGCGTGGAAGACCAGCGATTCCATCATGGTCCCGATGCGGAATTTGCTCAACGATGCCTACTGCCGGGATATTTCCGTCAAGATCAAGAGCCAGCTTGCAGTTAAGCGCAAGCGCGGCGATTTTGTGGGAAGTTTTGCAACCTATGGATACCAGAAGAACCCCAGCAATCATACCAAACTAATCGTGGACGAACTGGCAGCGGAAACAGTGCAGAACATCTTTCACTGGAAGATCAATGGCATGAGCAATCAGGGCATCGCAAATCGTTTGAATGCGAAAAAGGTACCGTCCCCAGCTGCACGAAAGTTGCAGAGCGGTGCAAAGCTGAGCCTGCATTTCCGCAAGAGCGATGAGCCGCCGTGGTCTGCCAAGGCAGTGGACCGCATTCTGCACAACGAGGTCTATATCGGAAAACTGGTACAGGGAAAGACACGACGACTGGATTATCGCTCCAAAAAGAAATTGAATGTGCCGATGCGGGACTGGGTAATCGTGGACAATACCCATGAAGCAATCATTCCGGCAGAGCAGTTTGAACTGGTGCAGCGGATTCTGGAAACCGAAACACGCAGGCCGAACGATGCCGAAACGGTGGCCCTGTTTGCAGGCTTTCTCTACTGTGGGGACTGCGGCAGCCGGCTGGTACGCAGGTCGGCCAGCTATAAAGGAAAGCGGTACATCTATTATCAGTGCTCCGGCAGCAAACAGAACAAAGGCAGCTGCACGAGCCATAATCTGCGGGATGAAAAACTCCATAACATTGTGCGGAATGCGCTCCAGATGCAGATCCAGATCGTGATGGAGGAAGCAGAGTTTGTAGAAAGCATCCGGCAGGCCCAACAGGAACCCTACCGTGTGCGGCGCATCGAACGGCAGATTCGGCAGCTGACTGCAGAAAAGGCCCATACACAGGGCATTAAGGAAAAATTGTATGGGGATTACGCAGAGGAAATCCTCACACGGGAGGATTTTTTGAACTACAACGAACTGTACAGCAAGCGAATCGAAGAGTATGACCGCAAAATTGAGGAACTGGAGGCGGAACAGCAAAATTTACAGACTGCCCCGAATGCGTATCCATTTCTGGACGTGTACCGTAAGTATCGGAAACTGGAAGAGATCACCCGTCCGATGGTCGTGGAACTGATTGAGAAAATCGAAGTCTATGAGGGCAATCGGGTAGAAATTACGTTCCGATTCCACGATGAAATTGCGGACCTGTTGGAAGAACTGCATCAAAAGCAGATGGGGCAGCGTGAAGTATCTGCATGAAAGGAGAGGCTGGACATATGGCAAGAATAAGCAAGAAGGTAAGTGCGGCGCAGCGGGAAGCGGAGAACGCACCGCACCGTATCTGGAAAACCGCAATTTACGCACGACTGTCCGATTTTGATGATGTACTTCGGGATACGGAATCGCTGGAAGTGCAGATTTCTTATATCAAAGAGTATATCAACCATCGGGATGATCTGATGCTGCTGGATGTGTTTGCGGACAAGCGGTGCACAGGGATGAACTTTGACCGCCCGGAATTTGAACGGTTGCTGAAAGCACTGCAGGAGCGGAAAGTCAACTGCATTGTGGTAAAGGACTTCTCCCGACTGGGTCGTAATTTCGTGGAAACAGGCCAGTATCTGGAACAGGTGTTTCCGCTGTTCGGCGTAAGATTTATAGCCATCAACGATAACTATGACAGCCTGAACAGCCAGAGCCGGGACGGGATGCTGGTGCCGATCAAGAGCATGATCAACGAAATGTACTCGAAAGACCTGTCCCAGAAGATTCAGTCGTGCTTTCGTTCCAAGGAAGCACGGGGAGAAATCTATACCCCTGTTCCATTTGGCTACAAAAAGGATCAGAAGAATCATTTGATTCTGGATGAGGAAGTCAGCGATGTGGTAGTTCGGATTTTTCTCTGGAAGAAATCCGGCATGAAAGAGTACGAGATTGCAAAGAAGCTATCTGCACAGGAAATCCCGACACCTTTTACACGCCGCTGTCAGTTGGGGTATGTGAAAAATACATCACGGGTAAAGGACCCTGCATGGCAGCCGGCTTTCGTGACAAAGGTTCTGGAAAATCCGGTCTACACGGGAACCATGGTGTATAACCGCATCGCCTACGATGAAACGAATCGGAAAATCGGGCAGAATCCACGGGAAAGCTGGCGGATGGTGCCGGACAACCATCCGGCGATTATCAGCTGGGAACTGTTTGATGAAGTTTCCGTGTTGCGGGAAGCTGAGCAAGCGGTCAGGGAGGAACGGAAAACATGGTGCAAACAGCGCAGAAAGAACAATCCGAACATCTTCAAAGGCCGGATATTTTGCAAAGAGTGCGGAGAAAAGCTGGTTTGCCATTGGCAAAGGGATGGCTCGCTGTATTTTTACTGTAAATTTTGCCATGTTTCCATCTCAGAGAAAGACCTCTGGAACGGCATCCATAAGGAACTGTACCAGCGGTTAGAAGAACATAAGTACTTGAAAAAGCTGATGCAGAAGAATTCGGGAAAAAGCAACCTTGAAACAAAGAAAGTTGCATTGAGCCGTGAAATGGAACAGGTGTCGGGCAATATCGTTCGGCTGGAATCGCAGAAGCGCAGCGGCTATGAGCGGTATGTCTTCGGAGAACTTTCAAAAGAGAAATTCTTGGAATTAAAGCAGAACTTGAAAAATGAAATCGTAGAACAAAAACAGGAAAAATCCAAAAAAGAGAAAGAGCTTGCGTTGATTCAAGAAGAATTACGGCAGAAAAAGCAGATCGCAGGAAACACAGAGGTTCTTTTAACGGCAGACAATCTGCAGCAGTATGTAAAGAAAATTGAAGTGGACCGCAGGAAAATTACTCACGCGGAATTTTTACTGTGATGAAAAAGGAGAACAAAGCAATGAAAGAAAAAATCTACGATGCCCGGACTGGGCTGGAATATGTTTTGGTTGATGATTATTACCTGCCAGCCTTGAAGCAGCCACGGACTCGTCCGATTGGCCGCTGGGGAATGCTGCACAAGGCGTACCTGAAACTGCGAAAAACGGCCTATTACCAGAGCTTGCTGCTGAGCGGAAAACTGGATACTGTTTTAGCAAATGTGGAAGAGCAGTCAGCAGAGCGATATGAGGTTTTGATTGAGCAGATGAGCCAGCAGGAGGGCGTTTCGGAAAAACTGAAAGAAGAAAATCAGATGGAGTGGGTATGCCGCATGAGCAATCTGGAAAATCGTGCAGCGGAAATTGTAAAGGCAGAGTTGATTTATCCGTTTGAAGGGCGGTGAGCAGCAGATGATCGGAACCTATTACCGGCTTTCTCTTGCGGACGAGGATGTGGGTGCTGATAAGGCTGAGAGCAACAGCATTCAGGGCCAGCGCGGACTGGTAGAGGGGTACATCATGGCCCGCCCCGAACTGGCAACAGAGCCGCGTCAGGAGTACGTGGACGATGGCTACTCCGGCACATCTACAAGCCGTCCCGCGGTTCAGCGGCTAATTCAAGATGCGCAGGACGGAAAGGTGAAAACGATTATTGTAAAGGACTTTTCCCGGTTTGCCCGTGATTACATTGAGGCAGGCGATTACATGGAGCGTATCTTCCCACTGATGGGCGTTCGCTTCATCTCCGTCAACGATGGGTACGACAGTGGGATGCAGGCCGGAAACGATGTGCGCGGACTGGAAGTAGCCATTAAGAACATCATCAACGCATCCTACAGCCGGGACCTTTCTGCCAAAATCGCAGCAGCAGACCATGTGATGCAGAAAAAAGGAATGTATCTTGGAGGATACCGCCCGTTTGGATTTCTGCCAGACCCGAATGACTGCCATAAGCTGATTCTAGACCCGGTAGCCAGCCAGTATGTACGGTTGATCTTTGAACTGGCATTGCAGGGCAACAGAACGGGCACCATCGCAAAAATCTTGAATGAAATGCAGATTCCGACCCCGGCAGCGTATCACGTAGCGGAAAATCATGTGTACAGTGAGCAGAAAGCATGGGACTTGCAGCGTAGCCATTGGACAAGCGGAACAGTTTACCATATTTTGAAAAATGAGAAGTATAAGGGAACCTATGTGGGCGCGAAATTCATTATGCCTGTTCCCTGTAAGCATCGGGTCCTGCGCGCTCCCTTGGAACAGCAGGTGCGAATTGAAGACAGCCATGCCGCCATCGTGACCCCGGAAGAATTTGAACAGGCACAAAAGGTTATTATGCTGCAGCATGGGAATCATCAGGCCGGGAACTACACAAAACACCAGTATCCCTTGAAAGGCAAGGTCTACTGCGGCTACTGTCAGAAACTGATGAAATATCGTGTTCTCAAGAAGCTTGGCCCCTCGTTTAACTGCAGATTTTCGGCCACTGCGGTGGACAGTCCCTGCAAGCAAATCCCAATCTCTGAGAAAGTACTGGAAGAGATTATCCGAAATGCGCTGACAGCGCAGATAAAACAGGCGGAGCATGTACTGGAAATCCTGCACGAACGGGAACGCAAAGCGTTGATTTGCTTTTCCGCACTGGAACGGCAGGAAGAAAAGCTGAGTGCGGAAAAGGCAGAGATCGTAAAACAGCGCGTTGCACTGTATGAGCAGTATGCTGATGGAAACATGAGTAAGGAAGAGTTCATCCGGCAGAGAGATGCCTACAGAGCGCAGGAAGATGAAAGAATGGAGCAGATTCAAAGGCTGCGTACTGAGAAAAATCAAATTTTCCAGCCTGTGAAGAAGGATGCTGATAATTTGCAAGCCGTGATGGATACCGTGGGAAAAGCAGGCGATGTGATGCACTTATCGCAGAATGTGGTGGAAACCTTTATTGATCGCATCGAGGTTTTCAATGATGAGCGCGTGAAAATTCGTTTTCCATTTGAAGATGTGCTGGCAGGCTATGCTGAATGAACCGTAGCCAGAATCAATGCGGTAAGCAGAATTTTTCTTGTAAGAACACGAGATTCATGGTATCATAGAAGCGATGAAAAGTCTGTGCGTGGCTATGTGAAAGGAGCAGCAGAGATGAAAAAATTGAACATCCCGGTTGGTATTTCGGACTTTGAGAAGATTCGGAACGGTGGGTTTTATTATATTGACAAATCTGGCCTGATTACGGAAATTTTGAGCGAAAAATCAGAAGTGACACTTATCACTCGCCCACGGCGTTTCGGTAAGACGCTTGGTATGAGTATGCTGGAAAGCTTCTTTGACATCCGCAAGGACAGCAGAAAGTTGTTTGAAGGACTGGAAATTGCAGAGCATCAGGCATTATGTGATGAGTGGATGAACCAATATCCTACAATTTTTGTTTCGTTTCGGCAAGTAGATGGACTGGATTTCACCGGGGCGTATGATATGCTCACAATGGTGATAGCAGATTTGTACAACAAACATCTTTATTTGCTTGATAGTGAAAATGCTACAGAGTTCCAAAAAACAGCGTTTGCGCATCTTGCACATGGCAGTGGCTCCATAAAAGAAGTTAAGAGCAGCCTTATGCTTTTGACAACGATGATGCAAAGTTACTATGAAAAGCCTGTAATTCTTCTTATAGACGAGTATGATGTACCCGTAGCAAAAGCGAACAATAACGGTTATTATGATGAAATGCTCGATGTCATGAAAGGCCTGATGCAAGCACTGAAAGACAATCAAGCTCTTCAATTTGCAGTTGTTACAGGTTGCCTGAAGATTGCGAAAGAGAGTATCTTTACAGGAACCAACAATTTTGTATCGGATACTATCACCAATTCTCGTCTGAACGAGTATTTCGGATTTGTACAGAGCGAGGTTGACCAGCTACTAAAGGATGCCGACCTGAAAGGGCAGGCCGAAAACATTAAGAAATGGTATGATGGCTATCATTTCGGCGATTTTGATGTTTACTGCCCGTGGGACGTAATGAATTACATGCTGGAATTGCAGCGCAATCCGAAAGCAAAGCCTATCAGCTACTGGAAAAATACCAGCGACAATGCTATCATCCGTTCCTTTATTGACTATGCGGGCAGTACGATCACAAATAAACTTGAAACCCTGATGGCTGGTGGCTGCATCGTTCAGCGTGTAGATGAAAACCTAACCTATGATTATCTGCATTCCTCAGAAGACAATCTTTGGAGTACGCTGTACTTGACAGGGTACCTGACCAAAGCTCGTGAAGGCGATTATAAAGGCGAATTGCCGGATGGCATGGTTGCCCTTATGATTCCTAATGCAGAAATCAAAGAGATTTTTGAAACAACAGTCATCAAATGGTTCGATGACAGTACGAAGAAGTGGAATCGAAATGCTTTGTTCGATGCAGTCTGGAACGGTGATAGCGAGGGCATTACCAAGGAAATGAATGCTCTGCTTCGGCGTACCATAAGCTACCATGACTACCGGGAAGACTTCTATCATGCTTTCCTTGCGGGCATCTTCACAGGTGCCGGATATATGGTGGATTCCAATAAAGAGCATGGAGAAGGCCGAAGTGATGTGGTCGTTTACGATTCCATCAATGCCCGCGTTGCAATCTTTGAAGCAAAGTACACGAAGGTTTTGGAAAATCTGGAAAGTGAATGTGATATAGCCTTGCAGCAAATTGATGATCGGATGTATGCAAAGGAGTATGAGGATGATTACGATCAGATTCTTTGCTACGGTATTTCGTTCTTTAAGAAACGCTGCATGGTAAAGAAAAAATAAGTTGTCCTTAATCTTAAAGAGTTATAAAGTGAAGCTCGCATAAACTACAGACAGTACTCAAGCTTGTTCGAGGGTACGTTTGCAGCGTATGCGAGCTTTTTAATTTGTGATTTTAATACAGATGAATGTTAAATTCCAAGGCTGACAAGAGTAGCCTTTAACTCTTTTGTTATGGCTAGTGTAAAAGAAAAGAAAGACCTAAGCAACATGGGGAAGGTAGAATGAAATTGCCTTGTAAGAACGTTAAATTCATGGTATCATAAAAACGATGGAGAGCCTATTAACTTGGCGAAGAATTGAAGACTATTGATGAATACGAACGAAAACATTGGGAGTTAGGGCGAATTACGCCAGTCTAAACTATGGAAGTAAAGAATTGTAAAACTTGTGGCAAACAATTTCTGAGTGAAACTGATAATTCATACTGTCGTATTTGCAACAAAAAGTGGTATGAGAAGCAGGGAAAAATTCGGGAACAAGCTGAAAACTTAAAATGGCAAGAACAGAAAGAACAGGAGCGAAAACTATTTGAGGCAAAAGTGCAAACATATAAACCAATCTTGATGGAAAGTGTAAATCCTTCAGCACATACACTTTATATTATAGGGAATGGCTTTGACTTGATGCATAGAGTCCCCTCAAGCTACTATAACTTTCGTGATAGTCTTGGCAAGAATAATAGTCTTCGATATAGTCTTGAAACAGCATTAACAGCCGAAGACATATGGGCGGACTTTGAAAACGCACTTGGTACTTTGAATCTCAATTTGATGGGGAGCAGGAATATCATCGATATGTGGCTTGACGATTTTGGGGTTTATGGTGATGAGGATAGTGGCGCTGCGGAGTTCTATATGGCTGTGGAAGCTGCAGCGGCACCAATGGCCAATTTAGTAAATAACCTTCAGCCGACCTTTCGTAGATGGATTGAGCGCCTTGAGGTTGGAACTGATGATCGACCACTGAATGGACTTATTCATCCACAGGGAAAGGTCCTTGATTTTAACTATACAGAATTTATTGAAACGCTGTATGGTGTAAAAGAAGTTTGTTACATCCATGGGAGCAGAAAAAAGAAGAAAAAATTGATTCTTGGACATAAGCCAGGAGCGGCAGGAAATTTTCATCAGAAAAATAGGAAGCCGCAAAATTATCGTCAGGCTATGATTGATGTAGCACAGGACAATGTGTTTGACTTGATCGGACAGTATGATAAGGATTTAACCAAGGACAGTCAAGAAATTATTAAAAACAATCAGGCTTTTTTTGATGGATTGGCATGCACTGAACAGATTGTTGTGATTGGGCATGATATTATCTTTGTATATAATAATCGCGTAAGAAAGTATGATCTTAATACTGGGAAACTGATTGCCAATCAGCAGATGCGGGATGCAAGGAGTAAGGAGTATTTGGGTAAGGATGTTATGAATAAGTTTGTTGGAAGAGGTATATGAGTTGGTTGAAAAGTTAAAACCTTATGTAGACGATAGCAGAGCGGTTTTGATTTAAGAGGGCGGCGGAAAATAGTTGGATACCGTTAGACTAAAATTTAAAAATATAGAGTAAAGCAGATAAGCCCTACAAGGCTCAAGTTGGTTTGAAAACTGATTGAAGCCTTGTAGGGCTTATTTTTTCCCTACTTGACAACCGCATAACAAGGGAAAGTAGAGAAAAAATCAATATTTTGATTGAAGATGAACAAGACGGTATAGAGGTAAGAGAAATTGTAAAAGGAGTATATGTAACATTTCCAAAATGAAATTAGTCAAGCCCGCATAAACCACAGACAGCACCCAGGAGAATTCGAGGGTGCGTCTGCAGCTTATGCGGGCCGTTTTATTTTGTGCTTTTTACTGCGAAATAATGTTAAACTCCAAGGCTGACAAGAGTGGCCTTTAACTCCTTTGCCATGCGGATAATGACAGTCTGTTCAGTTTCATTACAGTCCAACAGCAAGCGATGAATTTCAGAGTTTGCAGAGGAAGATGAATATTCAAGACAGTCGAGCAAAAGCTCATCCGCGGAAACGGATAACGTGTTGGCAATTTTGACAAGAACAGAAAGGCTTGGAACCTTTGTGCCATTTTCGATTTGGACAATGTATTCACGACTGCAGTTGACTTTTGCGGCAAGAACTTCTTGCGTCAGATTCGATTTTGAACGGTAGAAGCTGATTCGTTTTCCTAAAGAAGTACGATTTACGGACATATAGTGATTTTCCTTTCAAATGCCCGCATAAGATACTTTAATTATTTGACTTATGGAGAAATGAATCAAGAGGAACCAAAGAGGTAATTTGCATAGAAGTCAGAATTCTTATTTTTTCCCTCTAGCGGAGATGGCTTCTGAGGCCAAAATATGAACCAACAGTTCACATTTTGAGCAACAAGTGAACTGCTGGTTCACAGAAAAAATCACCTGACAGGAGTATAATAAAAGCATGAAATCAAACAGCAAGGATAAGGTGGTGAGAACAACGTGGAACAACTGCTGACGCTGTACAGCGAAGTTCAGTCAACGGATGTACGGTGGCTGTGGTATCCCTTTATTGCAATCGGGAAAATCACACTGCTGCAAGGTGATCCTGGCGATGGAAAATCGACCATGATGATGAATCTGATTGCGGAACTTTCAACAGGAGGAGAGACCCCGGACAGTTGTAAAATCGGTACACCGCAAAAAGTGATTTATCAGTGCTCAGAGGATGGCGTTTCGGATACGATAAAGCCCCGATTGGAACGCTGCGGAGCAGACTGCAAGAAGATTGCTTTCATCAATGAAGAAGTTTATAACGGCCTCACATTGGATGATGAGCGCATCCGTCAGGCAATCATTGAATTCCGGCCGCGATTGGTCGTGATTGACCCGATTCAGGCTTATCTTGGCAGTGATTCGGATTTGCAGATCGCAGGCAGGGCACGGAAACTTATGCGCCGCCTTGGAATGTGGGCTGCTGGCTACGACTGCGCTATTGTTCTGATTGGACACCTCAATAAAAAAGAAGGCTCCAAAGGGCTGTACCGCAGCCTTGGCAGCATTGATGTTGTGGCAGCAGCACGAAGCGTCCTGCAGGTGGAGCGAGATACAGAGAACTCTGATATAAGAATCGTACATCAAATCAAAAACAGTCTTGCGCCTACAGCAGAAGACATCCGCTTTTCCATTTCTGCCGACAAGGGCTTTCGGTGGCTGGAGTGCAGACCACAACCTTTTGAAAATCAACAGTCGGATACCGAACCTAAATTTGATACAGAGCAACAGAAGGCTGCCTACTGGATCAAGCATTTCCTTGAAAAAGGTGATATGAGCGCAAATGAAATTTATTGCCGTCTGGACAACGAGGGGGTCAGCAAACGTGTGGCACGGATGGTAAAAACAGAAATGGGAATCCATTGCTACCAGAAGAAGCGGAGATGGTATTGGAGTGTTCAGCCGGAAGAAGGTGCTATGAATGGACCGCAAGTATAAGGTGGGTGGCTATGTGAAACTTGCAAAACTGTGGGAACGCTCCAAGGATGCAGCGGTGGCCTATCATAGTTCCTATTATGCTGAAAAGTTCAGGGATGATGCGGATAAAAGGCTGGTTGGTGTTTACATCGACATTACAGGGAATAAGGAAATCTATAAACGCCCGGAAATGGTGCATCTGCTCAAAGATTGCAAAAAGGGTGTCGTCAATCTGATTTTTTCACAGACAAGGGCCTACCTTGCAGCGAATACCTGTGATTTCTGTTTTTTGCTGCAATATCTGTTTGACATGCCGATGCGAGTGGACGTTGTTACGGATGATGACGACCAGAGAATTGACACGATTCTCGATGTTGATAACCAACGGCAGAGCCTGAAAGAATTGGCCGAAAAATATACATCAATCCGAAGGAAAGATTATCTTGAGTGGAGAATTCGAGTGGAAGATGAAATGACAAAGGCTGAAGAAAAATGAACGTAGAACATATCCCAGCAGAAGATGTGGACATGCTGCCGTGTGGAGCAGACTGGCAGAGTAGGCATTTGGAGTCCGAAAAGAGAAAAGCTGAAATTCGGGACAGAATCCATAAGCAGGCAGAACAGGGCCAGAAAACGGCAAAAGACTACTTTCGTCCGGCGAAACCGACACCGTCAATTTACGACAGTGACCTGAAGCGTGTAGCTGTTTATGCCCGTGTCAGCACTTCCAGCGAAGAACAGATTTCTTCCATTGAAAACCAGACTCTATACTACACCAAAAAGATTGCAGAAACGGAAAACTGGAATTTGCAGGATATTTACAGCGATGAAGGGAAATCGGGTACTTCACTGCGGAAACGGGATGCGTTTAAGCGCATGATGCGAGATGCCAAAGACCAGAAGATGGACTTGATTATCTGTGCCAGCATTTCGCGGTTTGCCCGGAATTTTTCTGATTGTATGACGCAGATCGCAGCATTGAAAACTATGCACCCGGCACATCCCATTGGCGTGTACTTTGAAACGGAAAACATCTACACGCTGAATCCAAGCAGTCAATACAGTCTTGACATTCAGGCTCTTTTGGCAGACTGGGAATCGGGCAACAAGAGCCGCCGGATGATCCTTTCGTATGATCAGCGCATTATGACAGGTCAGTATCCGGTGGCTGACCTGATGGGGTATCGGCATACGAAAGATGGCCAGTTGGTGATCGAGCCGGAAGAAGCGAAGACGGTGCGGTTTATCTTTCTGGCGTTTATTCAAGGGTATAACTACGATCAGATTGCAACGATTCTGACGCAGAAGAAGCGCAGCACCCTGCGCGGCAGGCAGGAGTGGAATGGCATGATGGTGGCAAACATCATGAAAAATGAACGCCGCTGGGGTGATCTGGAAGCCCGGAAGAGCATCGTGGTGGACTACAAGCTGGGCAAGGTTACAAAGAATAATGGGAATCGCTGCTCTGCCTATGTCCCGGAACATCACGAAGCGATTGTTTCGCCGGAAATTGCACGGGCTGCACATCTGGTGGCATCCAGCAGCAAAAAGTGCGGTGTGCAGGATATTGTGGTGATCCAGCAGGGAACATTGAAAGGCTTTGTTGGCATCCATCCGAATTGGAGCGGCATCAGTGTTGAAAGCATCCGCAGCCTTTGCCTGAGCACCTATCTGCCGGAAGAGGTGATGAAACTGAACGATATAGCAGAGATGAGGGCTGGGGCAACACTGGGAAAGGCACTTCAATCTGAATATATGACGGTTTCAGGTGCTTGCTTTATCAACCAGAGCAGCCCGGTTATGACGATTTCTAAAAATGGAATCCGTTTCAGCAAGGCCTGCCATAGCCAGTTGGACGACTGCGAGTATGTGGAACTGCTCTATCATCCGATTCTGCAGGTCGTGATTTTGCGAAAGAGCAATCACGGCTTTTCAACGACGATGCGCTGGAGAGATGACAATGACGTTCATAGTGCTTTTTCAGCCAGAGCATTTTCTGGACTGGTCTTCCAAACATTGAACTGGAGAAGGAATTGCCGCTATCAGTGCCGTGGTATCTGCCGGGGTCAGGGAAATGCAAAATTTCTAATTTTTGAATTAGATGAGTCCCGGGTTTTGACTGGGAAAAATCAGTATGAACAAGAAAATTGTTCGATGAATCTGAAATGCCGGCTATATCGGAGTAAATGGGTTCAGAGCATTACAGTTAGTGATGTGATGGAATCTGGCCAAGTCGTAGAAAATCCCATGATTGGTGCAATTCCAAGCAGAAATGAAGTTCAACGTGAACTGGATGATCTTTTGATGTCGATGTAGGAGGAACTTATAGAATGGAAGAAAAAAGCAGGACGCAGGAACTAAGCGTTCGGGAAATCTCCTTGATTCGTGAACTTGCACAGATAAGGAAAGAACATAAAAGAGAACTGGAGTACGAAAAGTTCGATGGCTATGAACTTCCGCCGCGCACCCAGTTTTCCATGCTGAATAAACCTGCAGTGAGCATAAAATATGGTGTTATGAAATTTAATATGGCGTGCATTCGGCTTTTTGAAGGAATCAAGTATGTCCTTCCGATTTTGCACCCCAATAAGAAGCGGCTTGCGTTGATTATGTGCCCGGAAGAGGACAGTGCATCTGTTGAATGGGCAAGACGGAAGGACGAAAACTGGGTGAATAAGGATATTACATCATTGGAATTTGTGGAAAATATCTTCAGGCTCATGAACTGGAATCGGGAATGCCGTTATAAAGTGCTTGGACGGGTGGCTAATTCAGATCAGGGTCTTTGTATGTTGTTTGATCTGGAAGAAGCAATCATGTTCACCCCGAAGCCACAGGAATATACAGATCCGCTTACTGGTGAAATGAAGAAAAAGCAGATGAAATTCTTCCCGGATGCCTATAAGAACCGTATCGGAAAATCTTATAATGACTACATTGCAGATCATCAGATGAACATGTTTGAAGACTTCATTGGGTATCAGAGTTCTACTGTATTGGATGAGCCCGAACGGGAAGCAGGCACTACTTCAATACCGATTCCGCAACGTGAAGAATCTGAAAATATACCTTCGCCAGATTTACCGGAACAGCTTGAAAACGTACAACAATCAGGCAATGAGATTGCTGAGAGAGGAATGCAGACATGAATTCTGGGCGAGTTATGAACCTGCGAGTGACAATTCCGGCGGAAAGCCGGAGAATGAATGTTGGGAAAGATGTTATCCGTATTCTTGGGAGTCCGGCCTATATCTGCGTTTTGCAGAGGAAAGATCGGAAGTCTATTGCGATTACTCCGTGCACCGCTGAACTTCCCATGTCCTTTAAGGTTCCAGACAGGCTGTTGACCGATGGACAGTGCCGAATGATGATTAACGGAATACAGTTCATTCAGGCGTTGCTGGAGGCAAATGGTCTGGCAGCAGGAAAAGACCATCAATTTAAGGGGCGGTATGATGCTGAGAAAAATGCAGTTATCATTTCGCTCAAAAATGGTGAATAAAGTACTTTCTCGCCTAAAAGATGTACAACTTGACATCACGTCCATTTGGTCGTATAATACGTCCAAATGGACGTGACGAAGGGAGCCAATATTATGAGTGCCGGAATTTTAGATGGCTTTCAAACGATAATTCCAACAGCAGCAGCTGTCTTATCGGAAAAACGACAAATATTAAGGCTGACGCAACAAGAGGTTGCTGATCGCGCAAAAATAACATTACGTCAATATCAAAGGCTGGAATCTGGGGAAAGAAACATTTTGACTTCTTCTTTTGGCTTGGCGTGTCGAGTAATTGAAGCTCTTGATATGGATGCTTCTAAATTCTATCATGGTGACTATTACCTTGAAGAATTGAAAACTATTGAAGGCAAACGATTTGGTGACAGGGGAAAACATCAATTTAAATGACGGCATGATGTCGAAAAAAGAGCAATATGGACAAATCTATGCCGAAAAGTTTATATCTGTAAGCTTGATATGCAAAGCGTTTTATGGTAAGATGAAAGCATAATAGGGAGATTATGAAGCTCGGAGAGAGGCGGTGAGGCCGATGGAAGATAACAGGATGGTTAGTTTCTCACTGGGAGGAATGGCCTTTGAATACGATGATAATAAAAATCAGATAAATATTAAAAAACACGGAATTTCATTTAAGAGTGCAGCGCGTATCTTCTTTGACTATGACCGAATCGAGTTTTATGATGAGGATCATAGTTATGACGAAGATCGATATAACACCATAGGCGATACTTCTGCTGGACGGATTTCTCAAAAAGCAGAGGGTGCATTGATTGGCAATATAGACCAGTTCATCGGAAAGGTGAATGAAATACTATTTGTTGTATATACTGAACGAGTAAGAATTGAAGAAAGCGGTACAAAAACAGATGTGACAAGATTGATTTCGGCACGAATGGCTACCGAATTTGAAAGGGGGCTTTATTATGGTAAAAACGAGTGAAATGTCTATGGAACTGAAACAGGAACTTGCATTTACAAAAGAAGAACTCGCAGAACTGGAAGCGGCAAAGAAAATGCCAATCACGTTTGATGCGGATTGCCCTGAAACCACACCTGAGCGGGCGGTTAAATTTAGAAGAGTTAATCCGCCGCGTAACAGAATGGATGCCCATGGAGCATAATCATAATCAAGAAAAGAACGTATAGAGCGCAAGTAAGCCCTACAAGGCTCAGATCGGTTCGGAACCGACTGAAACCCTTGTAGGGCTTATTTTTTTGTGAATTTTTTTGTTCCTTACTTGACATCCGCATATGGACAACCAGAAAAAAGCCTGATTTCATGCGGGTTTACGCGGCTTAACCTTTTCACCTCAACCTGTTTCTGCCTGTCATGGTGCGTTGCGGCCAGTGTGATTTTAGGTGCTAATGGCTTCTGGTTGCGCTCTATACTTAACCCACCACAGCGAAAGCTGATAGAGCAGAAAACAGAATAAGGAGGTACGAAGGCGAGCCTGCGTATAGATTGCTGCGGCAATCTGTATACAGGCTTGTTGTCGTGCAACGAAATGGGCAGGGGATTCCACAAGGGGGATAAGAAAAATTATGATCCGAGCCGTATTATCGTTGGCACGGATGAACTTCAGAAAAACTATTATACGGATTATATTCAGGCACAGCCGGGATGGGTATTTGTTGGAATCTATGCGGATGAGGGCATCAGCGGCACATCTCTGGAACACCGAAAAGGGATGCAGCAGTTGATTGAGGACTGCAAGGCAGGCAAGATTGACCTTGTTCTTACAAAATCCATTGCCCGTTTTGCTCGAAATATCGTTGACTGCCTTTCTGTGATTGAACTTCTGAAAAATCTGAATCCGCCTGTGGGTGTGAAATTTGAAGCAGATAATATCTATACGCTGGACAGCAATGGACGCATGATTCTGACGATTCTGGCATCTGTGGCAGAGGAAGAATCGCATTCCAAATCTATCATTATGAACTGGTCGATTGATCGGCGGTTCAGCCGTGGCCTGTTCCTGACCCCTGCATTGCTTGGATATAAAAATATGTATGACAAAGGATTTGTAATATGGACGAAAAGCATGCCAGTCTAAATCGAAAATTTTTTTTGATACGCTTTGGATTGAACCAAAATATAGTCTACATATGGAGGGAGATGAAGTTTACCTTTCGCATTTTTAAGTCCACCTGCGCCATGAGAACAATAAACCATGATTTGATTATCTCGCATCTTCCGAACATTTTCACAGTCAAATGTAAAGTATTTTGATGTGCACACATAATAGGCTTTTCTCAAGTTTGGGCCATAAAGTGGAACGGTCTCAACATTTTCTGGAAGGTCATCTGTTACTTTTTTACGAACCAACCAAACAATTTTATATTTTCTGTTATATCCATTTTTTATAAGATAATTATAGAAAGCTCCACCATTACAATCAAAATCGTTATGACTTTCAATCATAATTGTATCTTTACCGCCGCAAGTCCCCCTGATGTCAAGATAGGGACAAAAAAATTCTCAAAAAAAGCAAAAAAATAAGCCCCACAAGGCTTTTCTGACAATTCTTTGAATCATCAGGGCCTTGTAGGGCTATCCGTTATCTTATGCTATTTTGTTTTCACACTGCCTGTAATGGGGTGTTCTCCATTGTTTCCTTAAACTGCTCAACTGTCATCTTTGCTTTTGCCGCAGCACGCTCCAGCGGTAAATCACCCTCTCGAACAAGCTGAACCAGCATCCGAATCTCGCCAATTCCGATGCCTTCGATTCTGCCTTCCTGACGGCCTTCTTCACGGCCTTCGGCTCTTACGCCTTGACTAAGATTGCACACTTCAAGCACCTCTCTTTCCAGTTCTTCGCTCATTGCAACGCCAAACTCTTCTTCCAGAATCTTCTTTTTCTCCGAACCTGATCTTGTGGAAGATAACAGCACTTCCATAAATTTCAGGATTCCCTTATGATTCTCCGTCCCTGGCTTGCCTAAACAAATCATTACGACACTCATCAAATCGTAGTTTTCGGTTTCTTCCTGCGCTTCTCCAATCAACTGTTCGGGTTTGATGGAGTACCGGGTAAGCGTATTTTCAAAACCATCTGACGGCTGAGTACAAATCCAGATGGAGTAGACCTTACGAATCTTCCCATATTCAGATTTTGTAAAAATCGGACCGTGCTGTGCAGAAATCATTCTGCTACAATAATAGATTGCCCGTTTCGTCAATGGGTATCCCGGCTTGAATTTTGTCTGTGCTTCCACATTGATAATCAGACGAATGACTTCTTCCTGTTCTGCACTGTCCGCAGATTTCGGTGCGATTGCGTCAAAGCGAACATCGTAGAACAATGTTCCCTCGGTCAGCGTAGAGTCCTCGTTGTTACTACCCTTGATTACATCTGTTGACTTTTTGGGTCTGTTCGTATCATCGACATGAACACCAACAGAGCCAACCTCCGGGGTTCCCTCGATGTATTTCTCAACAATATCATCTACGGTGCAATCGCTGTATTCATTCACACAGCCTTTCATGATCTGTGCCAGAATCTGTTTGTTTGCCAACAGCTTTTTCGCTGTTCTGTCATACCTCGAATCATACTCTGTCTGATCTATCGTGTGGGCAAGCTGATTTTCCACCGTGCCTTGTTTTTCCATCGGCATTCACTTCCTCGCAGTAGATTCAACAAGAGCGTAAACTCTCCTATCGTGCTTCCATCTTACCATAATTCACCGCCCATATCAAGCAACCAACTGTAAACTTTCCTTGCACGGAGTTGTCCATATTATTGCATTCTTCGCCACTGTTATATCATAGGCAACTAATTATTTCAGAACCCACTAATGTGAGATTCACATTTCAGTCAGTACTCTCCCGTTTTCTATCTGCATCGCATCCGTTATCTTAAACGAAACAAGTCGCTGCTGTGGAAAAGCTCTTCCGATCAGCCGATAGGACATTTTCTTGTCCCACCCAGAATCCCCGTAAATCATGCGAACCAATGCCATCGTCACAATGGACATGGGCGAACAGATCGCCACCCATTATGGTCTGCGTACTATCAATGTGCTGACCGGCTTCAAGTTTATCGGTGAGCAGATCGGCAAGCTGGAAAAGCAGGGCAAGGCCGACAGCTATGTATTCGGCTTTGAGGAAAGCTATGGTTATCTGACCGGCTCCTACGTCCGGGACAAGGACGGCGTGGACGGCGCATACATGATCTGCGAGATGTTCAGCTACTATGCCACCAAGGGCATCAGCCTGCTGGACAAGCTGGAAGAGCTGTACAAGACCTACGGTTACTGCCTGAACACCCTGCACAGCTATGAGTTCGACGGCAGCGCCGGTTTTGCCAAGATGCAGAGCATTATGCAGACGTTCCGGGGCGGCATCAAGGAGTTCGGCGGCAAAAGGGTCGTCAAGCTGTTGGACTACGCACCGGGTCTGGATGGTCTGCCGAAATCCGATGTGCTCAAGTTCCTTCTGGAAGACAACTGCTCCATCGTGGTACGCCCCTCCGGCACCGAGCCGAAGCTCAAGACATATATTTCAATTAGTGCAGAAAATAAGGAGACTGCTGAAAAAATCGAAGCAGAGATCTGCAAAAGTGCAGAAGAATATTTGAAATAATGTGAAAACTGAAAAATACATCGTCTTGTGCATGAACGAAAAGAGTGGATATACTGGATGATCCCGTGCTTCTGAAGTTCATGGCGGTAGGGTACCATTTTCCCGTCGGCTATGCTATAATAAACAGTACAAAACATTACGGGGAGGGGCCGACATGGAGCAACGACGCATTTGTCCATACTGTATGCAGGAGCTGGAAGCGGGGGAGGAGCAGTGTCCCCACTGCGGCCGGGAGCTTGCAGGGCGCAACCCGTCGGGCAGTCTTCCGGCAGGCACTGTGCTGGCAGGCCGGTATACCGTGGGCGACATCCAGAGCGTGGACGGCGAGGGCATCCTCTACCGGGGCGTGGAGAACAACGGCCCTTTCCGGGTGACCATCAAGGAGTATATGCCCCTGACGCTGGCGGCAGAGCGGGGGAGGGACTGCATCCTCCGCCCGAAGCCGGGCAGCGAGGTGCTGTTCAAGACCACCCGGATGGATTTTGCCGACCTCTACCGCTTCATCCAGCGCATCACCCCGGCCAACGGCCTGGAGGCCGTGCTGGACGTCTTTGAAGAGAACAACACGGTCTACGCCGTCATGGAGAACCCCGGCGGCTGTCCGCTCCAGAAGTGGCTGGAGGAGCACGGCACCGTGACGCCCCAGCAGGCTTGTGCCATGCTGGAACCGGTGTTCAACGGGGTGGAGGCCATGCATCAGGTGGGCCTCGTACACCGGGGTATCTGCCCGGCCAACATCCGCATCATGGACAATGGCCGCGCCCGGCTCACCGGCTACGCGACAGTGGGGCTGCGCACGGCGGGCAGCGGCCTCCACGAGCAGCTGTACGAGGGCTATTCCGCCCCGGAGCAGTATTCCACCGCCGAGTTCGAGGGCCGCTACACCGACGAATACAGCCTCGCGGCGGTGTTCTACCGGATGGTCTGCGGGCTGAGCCCCGTCCCGGCGGCACAGCGCCTCGTCTCCGACTCCAACCCCAAGGCCCGCACGGTGACGCCGTCGGTGCCGGCTTACGTCTCCGAGACGCTGTATCTGGGACTCCGGCTCAAGCCGGTGGAGCGCATCCAGACGGTGCAGCAGCTTTTCCGCGCCCTCTCGGAGCGGGAGTATGCGGAGGAATTGTCCCGCAGCATGGAAGCGCTGGACCCGCCCGCCCCCGCGCCGCAGGAGCCGAAAGCGCCCGCGAAGGCTGAGCTGCTGAGCGTCCGAAATCTTCTGGCGGGCATCGTTATTCTGCTCAGCGTCCTCATCCTGCTGACCCTCTGGGGCCTGCTGAGCCATCAGAGCGAGAAGCCGCCGGAAGTGATCGCTCCGGAGTCCGTCAGCGAGGCGGCGAGTGAGCCGGTGAACGAAAACGTCACCCTGACGCCGGATCTCGTGGGCCGCGACTATGACGCTGAGGTGCGCAACAACCGCAGCTATATCGACGAGTATCTCTTCTACGTCACGCTGGAATACAGCGACACGGTGGAGAAGGGCCGCATCATCCGGCAGTCGCCGGAGGCGGGCGAGGTCATCCAGAAGGGGGACACCGTCAGCCTCGTGGTCAGCCGAGGCCCCCAGATGATGGAGATGCCCGACGTCATCGGCCAGACGCAGGACAGCGCCGTGCAGGAGCTGGCCACCAAGGGTCTGAATGCCACCTGCTTTACTGTGGTCAACGACGGCTCTGAGGCGGCGGGTTGCGTCGTGTCGGCCAGCGAGGACGCCGGGAGCATGGTGGAGGTGGGAACTACCATCGTGCTCTATATCGCAGGCGATGTTCCCGCCGATGCCCCGGCGGGACCGGAAGCGCCTTCGGATACCGAGACGCCCGCCGGCGGGGATGCCGCGCAGGGCGGCGTGGAATACGATACGGATTAAACAAAAAGAGGCCGCTGGCTTCAACCTCTCCGTCACGGCTTTCGCCGTGCCACCTCCCCTCGGTAGGGGAGCTGTCTGCGAAGCAGACTGAGAGGTTGTCCAACAGCCTCTTATTTTTATTTCAGAAGCTTCAGAAAAAGCTCTTCATGAACGCAATATCGCTGGCGGCGCGGGCCGGGACAGCCTCTTCCCGCAGGACGGGAAGGACGGGCTGGGGCAGGGTGCGCAGCATCTCGAAGCCGCCCTTGTAGTCCACACAGGAGTCCTCGAGGCTGGTGGAGTAAAGGGTGCCGTCGGGCTTGAAGTTCTGACCCTTGAAGTGGACGGCCACGATCTTGTCGCCGTACCAGCTGCCGACTTTGTCCCAGAGGCGGCGCTGTGCGTCCACCGAGGCGTTCTCGGGGCCGACGTAGTTCGCCAGATCGCAGATGACCCGCAGGTTGGGGCTGGCGATGGTGTCCAGCACCATCTTGACGGCCTCGGGGGTGTTCATGGCGTGGTAGTAGACGCACTCCACCGCAAAGAGCACACCCTGCTCCTCGCAGACGGGCAGGATCTCGCCCAGGCTGCGAAGCAGTGCTTCCTGCGCTTCCCTGCGGCTGACGGTGGGCTGCTTTGCCATGTTGGTGGTCTCGCTGCCCATGCAGCCGGCCCGGAGAGCTTTTGCCACAGGCACCTGGCTCAGGGCTTTCGCCACCTCAGCGCGGCGCTTGTCCTCGTCCGCATAGCTCAGCTCAACGTAGGTGCCGTCCACGGCGATGGACACGCCGCTCTTCTGGACGGCGGCATTGGTGGAGGCCACCAGCTCGGGGGTCACGTCTGCATAGCTTTTGACGCCCTCCACGGCCTTGGTGTAGGCCAGCTGGGTGCAGCGGAACCCTGCGTCCCCGATGGAGCTGAGCAGTTCTTCCACGCTGTGACGGCCAAAATCGTGGCCGCGTGCGCCGACGATGAATTCAGACATACCGCATCCTCCTTACGCTCAGCCGAACAGACGCTCGGCAAACATCCCGAACTCCTTGCCCCACCAGTACCAGTCGTGGGAGACGTCGCCGCCCCAGACTTCGAGGTGGCAGGGGAAGCCGACTTCGCTCAGGGTGTCGGCCAGAGCCTGGGTGTCGGCGAGGGCATCGCCCTCATAGCCGCCCTGACCCACGCAGAGCAGCAGACTGTTCTCCTCGGCCTTGGACAGAACATTCTTGTCGCAGATGCCGTTCTTGTGCAGAGCGGCGAGGGGGCTGCTGCGGAGGACGAGGTCGTCCTCTGCGCTGCCGAGGAAGCGGTTCATATCGTAGAGGCCGGAGAGGCCCATTGCACCCGCAAAGGTCCGGGGACGGCGCAGGCGGCACTGGACGGCCTGATAGGCGCCGGTGTCCACGCCCACGCACCAGATGAGGGGCTTCTCTTTGCGTTCGGGGGCATTCAGCTCCGCGATGCGTGCGGCCAGCTCGCTGGTGAGGTAGACGAAATACTTCTCCTGCATCTCGGCCCGACGGCGGGGCGTCTCATTGCCCGCCAGCAGGCTCTCGCCGTCGATGCTGTCGGCGCAGAAGAGCTGGATCCTGCCCTCGTGCAGCAGACGGGCCGCTGCGTCGGGCATCCCGTTGTTCTCCCAGTCGTAGAAGCGGCCGCCCCGGGCGGGCAGTGCCAGCACCGGCACACCGCCGTGGCCGTAGACCTTGAACTCCATCTCGCGGTCGAGCACCGCGCTCCACTCCTTATAATAAGTGCCTTCCATCATGAAAATGCTCCTCCTGTCAGATGAATTGATTGCGTGCCGCGTCGTAGGCATAGCCCACGGCGGAAAGTGCCTTGCACAGGGCGTCCCTGTCGGCGTCCATGTCGTCGCAGAGGGCGTCGAGGCTGGGGTAAAAATCGCGCAGTTTCAGGTTGACCACGCTCAAAAGCATGATCGGGTCGCTCGGCAGAGCCATCTTTTGTTTCCTCCCATGTTCCGAGATAAAATAAAAAGCCGGTCACTCGACAAAGTGACCGGCAATACGCATCAGCTTAGACAGCGCGGGTGACTTTGCCAGCGCGCAGGCAACGGGAGCATGCGTAGATATACTTGGGAGAACCCTCCACGACCGCCTTGACACGACGGACATTCGGCTTCCAGGTACGGTTGGAACGGCGATGAGAGTGAGAGACCTTGATACCAAAGGTAACACCCTTGCCGCAGCATTCACACTTAGCCATGGTAATTGCACCTCCTACAGTGAAGTATGGAATCAAAATAATCAGCTTGACTATTTTACCAGAACTGCCGCCAAAAAGCAAGTCCCTTTTCGATTTTTTTGCGGCTTTTTTTCGTCTACAGCCCAAACGCTTGTCTAAAGGCGAAAAAAATAGTACAATAAACACGTATATCTTATAGAAAACAGGAGAACACCATGACCCCAAGAATGTTTTATACCCTCGCACGGGTGCTGGCCGCCCTGACCGTCATCCCTTTCCACGAGGCGGGCCACGCGCTGGCCGCATGGCTGCTGGGCGACCCCACAGCCAAGCAGCAGGGGAGACTGTCGCTGAACCCCTTCCGCCACTTCGATCTGCTGGGAACGCTCTGCATGGTGTTCGCAGGCGTGGGCTGGGCAAAGCCTGTCTCCACCGACCCCCGCAACTTCAAAAACCCGAAGCAGGGCATGGCCCTCACGGCGCTGGCCGGCCCGGTGGCGAACCTCATCCTGGCCTACCTTGCGATGGTGGTCTGGAAGCTGCTCTATTATTGGGCGCCCGTCAACGATGCGACGATTTTTCTGGCGCTCTTCCTGCAATACTTAGTGTATCTGGATGTGAGCCTCGCGGTGTTCAACCTCATCCCGGTGCCGCCGCTGGACGGCAGCCGCGTCCTGCTGGCTGTGCTGCCCGAGCGCATCTACTTCGGCATGATGAAGTATGAGCGGGTCATCCTCATCGTCCTGCTGGCGGCGGTCTGGGGCGGCTTTCTGGACGGTCCCCTCAGCGTGATGAACAATGTGGTGTGGGACCTGCTGGACAATGGCACTCAGTACATCGACACCATCGCCTACTCGGCCTACTATGCGTCTGTAGGGGCGGTGATCTGATGGCGGAGGAGCTTACCTTCCATCTGGAAGAGTTCGAAGGCCCGCTGGAACTGCTGCTGGCGCTGGTGTCAAAGCACAAGATGGACCTGCACAACATCCCCATCCTCGAGCTTATCGACCAGTACACCCGCACCGTGGAGGCCGCGCAGGCCGTAGACCCCGACATTTCCAGCTCCTTCATCGAGATGGCGGCCCACCTCGTGGAGATGAAGAGCTATCTGCTGCTGCCCCGGAGTACCGAGGGCGAACGGATGAAGCAGGAGCTCACCGGCCAGCTCATCGAGTACGACCAGTGCCGCCGGATGGCCTCTGCC
>OGLF01000275.1_pt1 | contig 34070 bp, 19 predicted proteins | sample 1572701 | NCBI WGS metagenome assembly OGLF01 (sample SAMEA2581910, study PRJEB24529) | metagenome | biome: Human gut stool | place: China | collected 2011 | reverse complement strand
GTGAAATTGAAAAAATAGCAATTATGGATGAACTACCGATTAATTGGACTTACCCGGAAATTCAACCCAAACTGATAGAAGAAGCAAGGAAAAGAGGATTTTGCCCCAAATTAGATATCAGGTAATCATGTTTGAAAGGGTGAATTAGATGATATTAAGTGTAAGTAGAAGAACTGATATTCCCAATTATTATTCGGAATGGTTTTATAATAGAATAAAAGAAGGATTTTTATATGTTCGTAATCCGATGAATGCTCATCAGATAAGTGAAATAAAAGTTACTCCGGATGTTGTAGATTGCATAGTGTTTTGGACAAAGAATCCGTTGCCAATGATGAAAAGGTTAAACGAGATAAAAGATTATAATTACTATTTTCAATTCACATTGACTGGATACGGAAATGATGTTGAGGTTAATTTACCAAATAAAAAAACAGAAATGATTCCGGTATTTCAAGAACTGTCCGAAAAAATCGGCAAGCAAAAAGTGATTTGGAGATATGATCCTATATTCTTTTCTAATAGATATACGAAAGAATATCATTTGAAGGCATTTAAAAGCATTGCTGAGGCTTTAAGTGGATACACGGAAAAATGCGTGATTAGTTTTGTTGATATTTATCCTAAAAATAAAAAAAATATGGATGGATTGTCAAGTAATGAATTAAATGATGACGAACTACGAGATTTTGCTGAGAAATTAAGTAAGATAGCTGCGGATTATAATATTAAGATTGGAAGTTGTGCAGAAAAAATTGATTTGGATGAATGTGGTATAATTCATAATTGTTGCATAGATAGAGAACTAATTGAAAAAATTATCGGATGTAAACTCAATGTTGGCAAAGACAAAAATCAGCGTAAAGAATGTGGATGTGTTGAAAGTGTTGAAATAGGTACTTATAATACATGCAAAAACGGATGTGTATATTGCTATGCAAATTATAGTTCAAAAAGTGTAGAAACAAACGCTGCCAAATATGATCCTTCGTCACCTCTTCTATGTGGGCAAGTTCAAGAAGATGACAAAATAACGATTAGAAAAGTTGAGTCATTAAAAGAAACACAACTAAGTATTTTTGATATGTGAGTTCATTGTTATAACGTATATTTTTAAGAGTATATCCGGCTCCATTTTGGCTCTAAAAAATTTAGACGAGGTGCACAAAAATGCAAAATGAGATGAATATGAAGAATAAAATACACAAATGTGTACCAAGAAACGGCCAGATAAATCTCTCCGCCCAAGAGAAAGAGTAAGCTCTGACGAATAAAAACACCTGTTTATACAAAGATTTGTTTCGATTTGTCTTTTGTTTTTTTGCGTTCCGGACATTTTTACCCTCTTTTTTCGGGGGATAGGAAAAAATGCTCGGAGCGGATTAACCGAACCTTAAGCGGCGCGGCTGCGGCGGTTAAGGCTTGCCCGAAGGCGTACGAATGTACTCCGAGGGTGAGGTTGATTCGGAGCAAAGGGTAAGCTTTGCCGCCAAAAAACAACTGTTTATACAAAGATTTGTTCCGATTTGTCTTTTGTTTTTTTGCGTTCCGGACATTTTTAACATCCCCGGTTGACATTCCGAGGCAAAGAATTTATAATCTGTTTATGTATAAAACGGAGGATTTCAAATGGATAAAAAAATAATCGCAGTTATCTGCGCTTCCTTAATCGTAATATCGGTAGCTTTTGCCTCATGCGGAAAAAAGAAGCCGACTATAAACGCCAAGGACGCCACATACGAGGTTGTTACCGACGAAGAGGGCAACACTGTTCTCAATGAGAACGGCGAGATTGAAATATATGTCACCGACGAGGACGGCAAAAAGGTCACGGACGAAAACGGCGAAATCAAAACGGGTGCCGTTCCGTTCCCCAATCAGATAACCGACGGCGTATTTCACGAGACAAAGTATTTTAAAATGGTTTATCCCAACGGCTGGACCGTGGGCAATTCAGGTATAGCCACCTCAAAGAAATACAAGGGGCTCGATGCGCAGGTTATGTATTCCGGCGCGGCGACTGATGACAGCGCAGCGGAAAATGAGGCAAATAACACCGTTTCGCAGTGGAATCAGATTTTGTCGCAGGCAGGCGACGCGGTAACGGGCGTAACCGTTGAGCAGCGTACCGTAACGCTCGAAAAATGCGGAGCCACCGCATACGTAGTCGAGGTCAAAAAGGCAGACGACAAAAACCCGAAAACATATTCCGCATATCAGCTCACTATGGATTTTGTCTGCAACGGCGGGCTTTACCACGTGCAGTGTTTTACCGAGGACGGCAACACCTTTGACGGCAGCCTTGATTTGGCGGCAATGTACGGCGCAAATCTCACAATTAAATAAGATTCAAATGATAACATCATAGTTTGAAGCAAAAATTTGCAGCGGTTCAACGGCGAATGTCGGTTGAACCGCTTTTTGCCTCCCTTGTAAAGGGAGGTGGGCCTCTAAGGCAAGCCGGAGGGATTTTCTTAAAAAAATAGATTTTAAAAAGAAAGTGCTTCGCTGTTTAATCCCTCAGTCACCTGCGGTGACAGCTCCCTTTACAAGGGAGCCTAAACAATCCCTCAGTCACCTGCGGTGACAGCTCCCTTTTCAAGGGAGCCTAAACAATCCCTCAGTCTACTCACTTCGTTCGTAGCCGGCTCCTGACGGGAGAGAGTCCCCTTTGTCGCTCCGCGACATTTCCCCACACTGTGGGGAATCACCCTTTTCAAGGGAGCCTGAATAAATCCCTCAGTCTACTCACTTCGTTCGCAGACAGCTCCCTTTTCAAGGGAGCCTATTTAAGCCCTCTGTTTTTACCCGAAAATCACCGTAAAAATGTTCAAAACCGTGTTCAATACTTGTCAAAAAGTTCAAAACTCGAAAACGTTAACAATTTGTTCATAATTTTACAACAACATTGCCAATTTTGTTTGCCACTTTTGCCCAAAAATAACAATTCTATTTGTTCAATACAGAAAATCAACAAATTTGTGTGAACAATTTATTGACTTTTTTCGTTTAAAATTCTATACTTTAACTAACCATAGGAATGGTGTAATAGGGCGAAGTGCCCCCTTTTTTGAGGGAGCGCTGCCGCACGGCTGATTTACCGTGCAGTTTCCATCCCGTTTTGATACACATCCTACGGTAATATGCTCGGGTGTGTATCATCAGTTTTCCACCGATTCATTTTTACGGAAGTGGAAACGGTGGAAACCGACCGAGTTAACGTGCCGAAATCGGTTTGCTTTCTTGTAAATCAAAGAGCGGTCAGAAGTACAGCGGATTTTGTGCGAGGAATTGTTGCGGGGAGTGCCGCCCGCAGAAAAAATCAGGTACGCATACATGGTTTTAATGTAAATCTTTTTAGGAGGAAAAAACACGTATGAAAAAATCTACCAAATTGTTAAGTGTCATCTTGGCAGTTGTCATGATTTTCTCAACTATGTCCGTAATGGCGTTTGCCGCAAAGACGAAGTATCAGACCTCTGATAACCTTACCGCTCTTGACGCATACAGCCCGGACGGCGCGGTAACAAGACTCTCTACCGAAGAGAGAATGTCAGTCGTATTTGACTTCCTCGATGTTACCCTTGCCGCCGCGAACATAAACATGGGCGATGTTATTAACAAAGCAGGTTTGCATCTTGTTATCGACCTTCGCTCGGTTAATGCTCTTTGCGGAACCATCGACAGCGCACAGGCTCTTCTTAACAACGGACTTGTTAAGCTTGTCAGCGGCTTGCTCGGTATAGTTAAAAATGCTAACCTTAAAAACTGGAAGTCGGGCATGACAAGAGAAAAGAACGCTCAGCTTGACATAGTCAACGGTATTGCAACCATTCTTAACGACAACGCAGGTCTCGTTAAAAAGGTTATCAACGACGGCAAACTTGACGTCGGCATTATCGGCAACTTTGTTGATATCTCCGGCGTTAATAAGTACCTCTCGGATCTTCCGGGTATGTTAAAAGGCCTCGTTTATCCGATGTTCGCAAGAGTTGACGATGACATGACGCTCATCAACACTTATTCGACAACAACCGCAAATCCCGACACTCTTGTCAAGAATGTCCTCATCAACGCTATGTCTAAGCCGCAGAGCTATACTTCTTATAAAGAAGACGCTTCCGGCAAATGCATAAGCAATCACATTGCTCTTCCGACAAGCGCTAAAGCAGGTCTTCGCGATTATTATGTTAAGGGTTCAGACTCTAAGGGTGCTTACATCGAGGTATTTGAATATGATACCGACAAGAAGATGTATGTAGCTCAGGAAGAGAAGTATTATAAGACCGAAGAAACCGATATGGAAGGCAACGGCACAGGCGTTTATGTTTACGCTAACGCTGCCGGCGAAAACGTAAAATATTACGTTAAAGACAGCTACTTCCTTCCCTCACTTGCTACAAGCGATAAGGTTTCCGAAATTTTCAACCTTGACAGCAATACTCTTGTTTCGGCTCTCTATCAGATAGCTCCCTATGTATTTAAGGATCTTGCTCCCGTTGTTCTCAACGGTTCGGTTAAGATGCTTCTTGCACAGTGGTTCGGCGCTGAAAAGACCGAGCTCTTCGGCGGCAAGGCTTCAGAGGCCACCGCTGTTCTCGCTAAGCTTCCGTCAGATGTAAAGGCATTCTATTCTAAGGCTGCCGGCGCATATAACTGGGAGTGGTCGGACTTCACAATAGGCTCCGACGACAACGGCTATTATCGCCTTGTCAGCAAAGACGGTCTCACAGAGACCTGGCTCAAGTTTGATATGTCCACCGCTAATTCGTTCGCTAAGCTCATTAACTGGAACTACACCATCTCCGGTGATTTCGTTAACGAGTTTATGCCCACAGCTGCAAGCGACGGCTCCGTTACTGCTTCGGCAGCGGGTTATACCACCGTTCTTGCGGCGCTCAACGATTTTGTCGGCAAGGCAATCGACACAATGCTTTCGGATACTGCAAAGGCCGCAATCAATTGGACAAAGGGCGATAACTCAAACCTTGTTCCCAATCTTCGCAAGGCTCTTCAGTATGTAGCAGCTTATAACCCCGAGTATCTCTTCGGTACCGGCTATGAGACTGTTTATGCAGGCTACTATGACACAGTTGTAGATAAGTCCGCTTCCAATCAGGATGTTGTTACCGCTCTCGGCGCAATCGGCGTTAAGGCTCTTATGCCTCAGATAATTCTCCCGTCGGCTGCCGAGCTCAAGGGACAGAACGTAACCGCTCTTCTCGCTTGCGTAATTCGTGAGCTTGCAACTCAGTTCGTTCCGACTTACAACTATGACGCACTTATTTATGCCGATTACAACTCGAAGACCCTCGTAAAGGGTAAGGACAGCGGCTATTGGCTCGATGTTATCTTTACCATGGGCACCGACATCGGTATGAAGTATCTCTCCAAGCTTGCCGACCTCGGCTCCGATAAGGCTGACGGCTACAGCGTTGCAGCCTCCAAGACTTATAAGCTTGCAGACTTCGAAAAGAACACACGCGCTTGGGAAGACACCATTGACTGGATAATCGACTGGGCTCTCACCTCTGACAACGAGTGGTGCTGGAAGGTACAGAAGCTCATCAACACCGATGGCCTTGACCTCAACCTTGCTACCGCACAGGATCCGTGGGTTAAGCTCGACAAGATTATCCGCGACGTTCTTCCTGTTGAGAAGATAATCAACGAAACCGCTACTGACGGTAAGACCTTCCTTGAGACTGTTCTCAGAGAAGACATTATTGACAGACTTCTCAACCTTGACGTAAGCAAGCTCCTCGGTACAAACAGCGTTACGGGCATATTCAATATTCCTGCTAACAGCACTCTCAGAACCGAGGCTCTGTATCCCGCAGTATTCAGAATCGTAAGAGAACTCCTTAACAAGGTTCTCGGCAAGGTATGCGGCAACACCGCTCTTATCGCCGATTCTTACAATTCACTTGACGCTATTCTTCAGAAGGGCGCTATTGCAGACCTCGCAGAGAAATTGATTGTAGGTATTGCCTATGCCGTTAAAACAGGCGGTCTTCTTGACGTAGCTCTTCCGATCGTAAACTTCTTCCTCGGCTGGACTACTAACGCTCAGTCCTATGCTGAGCCTAAGCTTACAGTAGATAAGGGTACACTTAACTATGTACAGCTTACAAACGGCCAGATGAATACTACTCTTAAGGTAACAAACGCATCTGCAGGTATGATCTTAAAGCACGGCGATACATATGATCATCCTTATATGCTCACTCTTAAGTCTGTTACCGTTAACGACACCGAAATGCTCACAAGCGGCGAAAAGACTCTTTCACCGTATGAGAGCACCGATGTTACTCTTAACGCGGCAGTTCCCACAGACAGCCTTGTAAAGGTAACCGCTGTTTACAGCTTCACCTTCAAGGACGGTACTGCTTACAACGGCGACATTACTTCCACTACCTTTGAGTATGCAACCAACGATACAGCCGATACCGTCGGCACCCCTTGGTCTAAGGAAGATAAGAAGATAAACTTATATGAGGTAGTTAAGATGAAGGGTGAAACCACCACAGATTACCTTGTAACAAGTGCATCGGCTCTTGCTTCTGCTATTTCAAACATTGCCGTAACCTGGACTAACCAGAGAGATTCTGATTGTAAGTTCGACGCAAGCTCTGTTTCCGCTTATAATTCAACCTACTTTGAGTCCTCGGGTCAGGCAGAGGCTCTCGTCGGTCAGAAATTCTTGACAGGCGATCCCAACGGTATTGTTACCGTTAACCCGCTCAGACTTAAATCCGATGTTGACGCAGCGACGGTTCCTTCGGGTGCCACATATGCTCTCGGTAACAGCTCGGTAACTGTTTATGGTGCACACAGGAATCGTCACGGTACTCTTACCATGACTGCCCCGTTCGGCACTCTCTATTACTACAATGCGATGCCGATTAAATCTCTTGTAGACAGCGAGTTCAAGGCTAACCGCGATTCTTCTAAGTATCCGGCAGAGGCTTGGGACACTTACTGGACAGCTCTTACCGCTGCTGCTAAGATTGCTTACGGCCCGTTCAAGAAGGCTAACCTCGGCAATTACAGTGACGACAATCTCACTGCAGCCGTAACCGCTCTTGAAACCGCCGTTAAGGCTCTTGATACAGCAAGCACAACACCTTCAAGCGGTTCAGCAACCGTTACACCGGCTCCCATTGAGGCTGCTCTTAAGGCTGCCGGCGACATCAACTATCAGAACTTCGACCTCTATGCTTATTGGGCTTACGAAAAGGCAATGAAAGCCGGCAACGCTATCATTGACGCTTACAAGGGCCCCGTAGCTCCCGAAAAGTACATTGACGGCAGCTCACTTTCAGAGGCTGAAATTACTGCTATTGCCAACAAGGCAAACGCTACATATAAGAGTGCTATCGTAGCTTCCATGAAGGCTCCTTCAATCGAAGCTCAGAACGCTTATATGGATGCCGTAAAGGCTTACAAGGCTCCCAGTTATTCGGAGCTTGAAATCCTTAACAGCGCTAAGAACATTACTTGGTATGCAAGCTTCCTGAAGAGCGCTGCGGTTACAACTCAGAAGCAGTTCCTTGATAAGGAAATCAAAGCCGCTAAGGCTCAGGGCTACAAAGAGGCTGATTACACAGCAGGCTCTTATGCAAGATACACCAAGGCTCTTGCAGCTGCCGAGGCATTAAATGCCAACGCAAATGCTCTTCAGTCCGAGGTATTCGATGTTAAGTATGAGCTTGAAATCGCTCAGCGCGCTCTTATGCCGAAATCGGCTTCTGCTCTCGAGGCAGGTGCTTACACCGAGCTTGAGGCAGTTATAGCTCAGGCTAAGTCAATATTCACTGAAAACAGTGCATATACATTTGACGCATCAAAAGCTGACGGCCTTTCAAAGACCGAAGCTTATGCTAAGCTCGTTTCCGTACTCGGCTATGAGTACACCGATGAGAAGGGCAACACAGCAAACCTTTACAGCGGCTCCGCTGAAAACTATGCTGCAAATGACCGCTTCTATTCAAATGTTGTAGCAGCTCAGATTGACGCTGTTATCACAAACCTCAAGAATGCTATGGCTCCGTTCGTATGCAAGTACGTAGCAGTTCCCACCACAGCGGGTTCAAATGAGGGCGTTTCCGTAACAGAGAACGCTTCTCTCATCACCGGCGTAACACCCGGCTCGCTCGCTACTGCCGACGACGTACTCGCAAGAGTAACGGCTAAGGATCCTTCGGCTACAACTCTTAATGTTGCCGCTAACGCTGCAGGCCTTTATGGTACAGGCGCTACCGCAACACTCAGCCTTAAGTCGAGCGGTGCTCCGGTTGCTATCTACACAGTCGTTATCTACGGCGATGTAAACGGCGACGGTGTTGTTGACGGATTCGATGCTTCCTCCATGGACCTCGCAATCAACAACAAAGCTGCTCTCACAGGCGCTTATAAGACTGCAGGCGGCCTTGCTACCGGTAAGGTTGACCTCGCTAACTACGGCCTTGTAGTTGACGCTGCTTACGGCGGAACTGCAATCGCTCAGAAGTAATTTCCTTTAAGATTACTTAAGTTAAAACCCGGTGGGGGAGTTTTCTCCCCCACAAGGGCGTATGTAATGGGATATTCTTAAAAAGATTAGAGCATATACTTTAAAAGTGCGGCGGAATAGTTTTGTGAAAAAACGGTACAAAGCTTGTAAGCCCGCGAGGAAATAACTTTATTTGTGATAGCGTAAGGGATATTTTCTTTCGGCGTGCCATTTTTATTCACAAATTATTGACATTGTGCTCTCAAAAGTGTATATTTAATATTGATTAAGAATAGAAGGAGGCAAAAAATGACCAAGGCAAAAAAGGCTATTAGCCTTATTGTATCTGTAGTTATGCTCCTTGGCGTGCTTGCAGTCGGCGTTTTCGCAAATGATAATACCGGTGTCGCAGAAAACGGCACTATCGCTTTATCGTTTGACAAGGCGTCATATAGCGCAGGCGATACGGTCAAGGTTACCGTAAAATTAACCACAGATTATTATGCTGCAACGGTTTCTGTTCCTGTTCAGTATGACAGCAGTGCTGTTAAGTTTGTAAGCGGCACAACCGCTTCAACGCTGTTCGGTGCAGGCGATGCAACAAAGACGGTCGTAAATGATGCTGCTGCGGGCGGCAAGACTTATGTCTATGTCGGCGTATTACCGCAGGCTGCCGGCGGAGCTGTTGCTCAGAAGGCAAACGGCGTCGTACTTTCGACCCTCACCTTTACCGCTACTAAGGCCATTTCCGATACTGCGGCCGCTTTCGGCGTGCTTAACGATCAGAAAACAATGACCAATCTCGGCGGTAAACTCTATGTAGGTTCCTACAAGACCTCTGATGTAACCTCTACGGTTTATACCACAGGTCAGAAACTTACATTCCCGGTAATGAAGGCTGCTGCTGCAGCTGATCCGGAACTTATCCTTACCGAAGAAGGCAACGGTGCGGTTATCAGAAAAGACCTTTGCACTGGCTCGGGCGACTATGCCGGCTGTGTATTCGGTATAGATACCCTTAATGGCGAAAACATTGAGGATTTTGTTACTACAAAAGCAGGTTCTATTGAAGTTGTAGCTAATGCTGATGGCAATATGTCAACAGGTGCTACAATTCTTCTTAAAGATGCTGCAGGCGAAGTAGTAGCTACTTATGTATTCATTTACTTCGGTGATGTTAATGGCGACGGTAGTGTTGACGGCTCGGATGCCGGCGACGTTGAAGCACATGATGCTTGGCTTGTTACAATTGATGAGGACACAGCAGCATATTATTCAGCAGATGTAAACGGCGATGGTAGCATTGACGGTTCAGATGCTGGTGATATTGAAGCACATGACGCATGGCTCGTTACACTTCCTTCACAGGCTGAAATGGCTGGAGTTTTTAATGGTGCTTGGTAATTTATATTAATTAAAAAACTAAACAAATAGGAGATTAAATTATGCTTAAGATGAGAAAAATTTTAAGTGTTGCTCTTGTTGTTGTGATGCTTTTTAGCGTGTTTGCAGTTAATGCTTTTGCTCTTGAAGATGGTAAGGAATTCGGTATGATTTTGGTTTCGGATAAAACCGAGAAGGAAATCGTTCCCGGTGCTACTGTAACAGTAACACTTTCATTCGAAATGGCTGACTTTAGCCAGAAAATGAGTGATATGAAGATTTGCCTTCTTTATGACAAGAATGTCTATACTCCTGACCTTACATCAAGGACGTTTGTAGGAGACTTGGCTGGTTATGCAAAAGATGGTACAAAGCCTAATATCAATGCAAACTATGCTGCTGCTGTTATGAAAGCTTCAACAATGGCTGAAGATGAAAAGGCTCTGTATAACAGCGGTGTTATGCAGCAGATCCTTTCTGATGCATCTAAAGGTCAGACAAACAAGTGGGGCTTCACAGTAACAGAAGATGCTGCTGGTGTTTCAGTAGCTCAGATGACATTCAAGTTTAATGTCACAGGCGATGAAGCAGCTCTTGCTTCTGGCAACAAGAACATCAAGATTTGTGATGCATACAAATCACAGCAGACAATCAAAAAAACAGACGGTACAAATACTCCAACCTACGTTTCAAGCTTTGATGCTTCAAAAGCTAACATCATGGCTAACATGCCGTCAGCTCCGTCTTATGCTGTAGCTAAGTATAAGACTCAGGTTAAGTTCACAGGCGATAAGACAACTGCTCCGGATGATCTCTTCCAGTTCAGACTTACTTCGGTTATCACAGCTGCTGACTTCGCTGCTATGAACTCAAACGGCAATACAATTAAGAGCGTTGGCTTCATTGCTGCCAACACAGGCGCTGCCGATGCAGATGCTGCTAAGACAGCAGTTGAAAAGGGCACCGCACTTCCGTCAGCTTGGAAAGCTGCTTCTACCGACTATGTAAGTCAGGCAGACGCTTCTTCCGATGCATACTTCGGCGCAATCGTCAAGAATATCTCTCATGCTTCTCAGGCAACTGATATTGACTGCATCGCTTATGTATGCTACAATGACGGTACTGCCGATCATTATGTTTGGTATTCCGCAGCTGTAACTGCTAAAGTTGCTTCAGGATATGATGCTGCTGTTGCTGCTTGGAAAGCTCAGTAATTGAATTTTACCAAGAAACCACAGCGAAACTTTACTATCGGTTCGGCTGTTCAAAACTGAATATTCCGTTCCGACATTAAATTTTATTATTATATCTTGAAAGGAGATTAAATCTCAATGAAACAGGTTTATCAAACACCGGATTTCGATGTTTCTGCATACGAGCTTGATGATATCATCACAATCTCCATAGGCACCGGCCCCGTAGAGGGCGGCGACTCGGGTTGGGTTGAGATCTGACGCTCACGTAGCAATCGATCCGATTTATTAACAATCATAAGCAGAGCAAGGTTCGCCTTGCTCTGTTTTTTTGTGCCCTGTTTTGCATTTTGTGCACCATTCCGTTTCTGTACCCCATTCTGATATCGTGTGCCTATTCTGTTTTTGTACTTAATTTAGGTGCTGTATGCCTATTCTTTTTTTGTGTGTCATATGAGGAGCTTTCCACACACTCCTGCCCGCCCTTTTCACTATTCGTTTTCCGCTTCCGTTTTCGTCTTTTTACTTTTCAGCCTCCCTTGCAGAGAGAAAGCCTCGCCAAAGCAGTTTGAAAGCTTTTTGCCTCCCTTGAAAAGGGAGGTGGGTTGCCGAAGGCAAGCCGGAGGGATTTCAAAGGAATTTACGGAATTTAAATAGAAAGCAAATTACTTTTTAATCCCTCAGTCTACTCACTTCGTTCGTAGCCAGCTCCCTTTACAAGGAAGCCTGAATAATCCCTCAGTCCGCTCGTGGACTCGCAGCCAGCTCCTGACGGGAGCCCGTCCCCTTTGTCGCTCCGCGACATTTCCCCACACTGTGGGGAATCACCCTTTACAAGGGAGCCTATTAGATCCCTCAGTCTACTCACTACGTTCGCAGACAGCTACTGACGGGAGAGAGTCCCCTTTGTCACTTCGTGACATTTCCCCACACCGTGGGGAATCACCCTATTTGATGTAGCCTGAAAGCGGCTGCAATGTAAATTCGGCAGTCGAAAGAGACATTTATGCAAAAAATCCGCGGTTTTTGCCGCAATTTTGAAATTTCGGCAGATTGACGAATAATTAACACATCGATTATTTATTTTGACGGAGTAATCATCAATATATTGTGTAGTTGCTCATTTATACCCCACAGATGTATTCGTCATTTTTTCAAATTCGCGGCTGTTTAGTTTAACAAATTCAAATAATAGTTAAAAAACATCTAAACGTCCGCAATTTTGAGTTCGATTTGTTTGCCGCGTCGTATTTTTGCGTTGACAAGAGTCTTTTTTGTGCTATAATTACAAGTGAACGGTAATTCACTACGCGTGGTTATCTATGGTGCGCCGCTTTTGCGCAGCACCGTTTCGTTAATTTTATTAAACGGAGGTCACGATATGGACACAAGATTTGCAATTTCGGAGTACAATGACGCTGTTGCAGTCAACAAAGAGCTTGATGAGCTTATTAAAAAGCCGATTTACACCATCAAGCCGGAGGCTCTTAAAAAATACGAGGATGAGTATTACAACAAAAAGTGCCTCAAATCAAAAGCACAGATTGAGGAAGCTCGCCAGATAATCCCCGGCGGCGTTCAGCATAACCTTGCTTTCAACTATCCCTTCCCGCTTGTTTTCACAAAGGCAGAGGGTGCATATCTCTATGACGTTGACGGCAACAAGTATTTTGACTTCCTTCAGGCAGGCGGCCCGACTGTTCTCGGCTCCAACCCGAAAGCTGTTCGTGAGCAGGTCATTGACCTCCTTAATACTTGCGGTCCCTCAACCGGACTTTTCCACGAGTTTGAGTATAAGCTCGCCAAAAAGATTTCCGACAGCATTGAAACCGTTGATATGTTCCGTATGATGGGCTCGGGCACCGAGGCTTGCATGGGTGCGGCTCGTATCGCGAGACTTGCTACAAAGCATAAAAACATCATAAAGATGGGCGGCGCTTACCACGGCTGGTCCGATCAGATGGCTTACGGTATCCGCGTAAACGGCACCAAGTTCACACAGGCTCACGGTGTTCCGCTCAACTGCTTCATGTTCATTCAGGAGACTACTCCGAACGATCTTGACGATCTTGAGAGAAAGCTCAGACTCAACCAGTTCCGCGGCGGCACAGCAGCCGTTTATATGGAGCCGGTAGGCCCCGAGAGCGGTACTACCCCCATCACCGTTGAATATGTTAAGGGCGTTGAGCGTCTTTGCCGCAAATACGGCGCACTCCTCGTATTCGATGAGGTTGTTACAGGCTTCCGTATCGGTATGGCAGGTGCTCAAGGTTACTTCGGCGTATCGCCCGACCTTACCATATTCGGTAAAGTTATTGCAGGTGGTTATCCGGGTGCAGGCGGCATCGGCGGTAAGAGAGAGTACATGAAGTATCTCGGTGCAGGCCTTGATTCGAGCGGTAAGAAGATCCACAAGGCTCTTGTCGGCGGTACAATGACCGCTAACCCGCTTTCATGCTGCGCAGGTTACTTCACTCTTGAAGAAATCGAAAGAACCAACGCTTGCCAGAAGGCAGGTCAGATGGGCGACAGAATTTGTGCGGGTCTTAAAGAGCTCGTTAAGAAGCACGGTCTTCCCTTCGTAGTTTGGAACACCGGCTCTATCTGCCACCTTGAGACAGTCGGCACAATGCACTATCAGATCAACTGGAAGAAACCGTGGGAAATCCCGGCAATTCTCGGCGAGACCGGCGTAAGACAGAAGGAAATGGAGCATATGGGCGCAGCTTACATGGCAGAGGGTCTTGTAACTCTCGCAGGCAGCCGTCTTTATACTTCAGCCGCTTATACTCCTAAGATGATCGACCAGGCTCTTGCTTGCTTCGACAGAGTATTTGAAAACGTCGCTGTTAAGGCTGACTGAATTTAATCCCAAGAAAACGGGGCGGACGGGTTTTCCGTCTGTCCCGCTTTGTTATAAATAACGAAGAGGTGAATACAATGGATATAATGGAAGCAAAACAGCTCGTCATTAAAGCCGGTATAGAGGTTGTTGAATACGGCCTTATCGCGAGAACATGGGGTAATATTTCTTGCAGAGTAGACGATAAGAAATTCGTTATTACTCCGAGCGGACGTCCCTATGAAACTCTTACTCCCGACGAAATAGTAGTTGTTAATATCGACGATTGCAGCTATGAGGGTGACATTAAGCCGTCCTCCGAAAAGGGCATTCATGCCGAGGCATATCGTCTTCGCCCCGAGGTTAATTTCGTAATTCACACGCATCAGATGCAGGCGTCCGTCATAAGTGCGCTCGGTATGGATATAAACGAGGTTGAACCCGCGTCGGCCGAAATAGTCGGCAATAATGTCCCGATTGCGGCATACGGACTTCCCGGAACCGGCAAGCTTCGCAAGGGCGTTGTCGAGGCTATAAAGCGTTCGGACTCCAAGGCCGTAATTATGGCTCACCACGGTGCACTTTGCATGGGTAAGGATTACGACGAGGCGTTTAAGGTGGCGGCAGAGCTCGAAAAGATCTGTGAAACTACCGTTAAAAACAGATATCGTCTCATCACCGGTAAGGTAGCCGAGACCCTCGGCGACGTAGCCGAGTATATCGGCTCGCTCTTTGACTCGAGTGCCAAGGAGGCTCCGGTATTTGAACCGTGCAACAGCGAACGTGACGGCAGCGTGTTTAATATAAGTGCCGTAGACGGCGACGGCTCGATAGTCAGAATAGATATTAAAACGGGTGAGCTTGTAGCAGGCAATGATTATCCGGCTTCGGCTGAAATGCACAGAGCCATCTATAAAAAGCGCAAGGACGTAAACTTCATTATGCACACCAAGACTCCGGCAGAAGTCGCAATGTCTAAGTCTGGCAAAACAATAAAGCCGCTTCTTGACGATTTTGCACAGCTTGTCGGTGCAACCGTTCGCTCGGTAACATTTAATCCCAACAACACAAAAAAGACCGCTAAGAAGGTCGTAAAGGCTCTTAAGGGAAGAAACGGCGTTCTTCTTAACAACAACGGTGCGCTTTGCGTATCGGGCAGCGAATATGATGCCGCAGCGGTTGAAATGGTAATGGATAAGGGCTGCAAGACCGCAGTCGGCGCAAGACTGTTTGAGGCAGGCAAGCCCATAAACCCCATTGAGACAAGACTTATGAGATTTATATATCTCAAGAAGTACTCAAAGCAGGCTAAAAAGTGATATTTGAATATGGTGTAAAAAAGTGTCGCAAACCTCGTGTTTGCGGCACTTTTGCATTTCCCGGACTTTGTTTATTACGGTTTTGAGCGGCTCGCTTCGTTCTGCGTCGCGGCAAAAACGGAGGCTTGCCGGGCTAAAATAAAATCGCGCGTTAATTCTCAACCGAAGAGCTGCCGCATATACATATAGTGTTGTACCTGCCATAAGGGACACGGTGTTTATAAAGCGGCAGGCATAGTGTAAACAAAGCAGGTGAGAATTATGAAAAAATATTACCCCGAGGGTGCACGCGCAGACATCGAAGCCGTCGAAAAAAGACTTTCAAGCCCGGCTGAGCTCAAAAACGCCTTTTTGTCGGGAGAATCGCTTGAGGCGCGCGCGGTTCTCTGCGACCGAGGACACAATCTCGACGTGGATTTAAGGTGTATGAAGGGATTTATGCCGCGCGAGGAATGCGCTATGGGGATTGAAAATAACACGGTTCGCGACATAGCCATAATATCGCGCGTTAATAAGCCCGTTGACTTTGTGATAACGGGATTTTCCGAGAATGAAAGGGGCGAGACATTTGCTCTGCTCAGCCGCCGCAAGCTCCAAGAGGAGTGCGCGGCAAATTATACTTCAAGACTCATTCCGGGCGATATAATCGACGCGCGCGTGACGCACCTTGAGCCGTTCGGCGCGTTTTGCGACATAGGCGCAGGCATTTCGGCACTTATGCCGATAGACGGTATCTCGGTGTCGCGCATACCTCATCCGTGTGTTCGTTTTTCGGTTAATCAGGATATAAAGGCAGTTGTGAAAGCGATAGACGAAAACGGCAGAATCACCTTGTCGCAAAAGGAACTGCTCGGCACTTGGGAGGAAAACGCTTCAAAGTTCGCGCCCGGAGAAACCGTGCCCGGAGTAATACGCTCTGTGGAGGATTACGGTATATTCGTGGAGCTTGCGCCCAATCTTGCAGGGCTTGCCGAATGCGCCTCCGGGCCGCGCGCAGGCGACAGTGCCGCGGTTTACATAAAAAGCATAAATCCCGAAAGGATGAAAATAAAGCTTATTATCGTGGACTATTTTACCGGTGACGGCAAAAGTCCGGCGGCGGATTATTTTATAAGTGACGGTCACATAGATAAATGGACATATTCACCCGAAACGTCAATTAAAAGGGTTGAGACAGATTTTATGAGCTGATTATATAAAAAATATTGCAAAAATGATATAATTATGGTAATATCTACTTAATTGTTTAAAGCAGGGGGAGAATAATTATGTCAAAAAACAGGATGAAAAAGCTTGTCAGTGTACTTTTGGCACTGACCATGACAGTTCTTTGCTTTGTTCCCGCGGCAGCCGCAGAGCCCAAGGATAAGGTTACGCCTATCCTGATAATAGCCGGCTTCGGCGAATATGTGCTGGTGGACGGTGACGGAAATCAGGTTTGGGGGCCGTCGCAGGACACAATAGTTGAAACGGCGAAAAACGCCATAGCTCCGCTCGGCGCGTTTCTAAAGGGAGATTATGAAACGTTTTGCACGGGAATAGTGGAAATAGCAAACAATCTTTTCGAGCCGGTTTCGTGCAATCCCGACGGCACGGCGAAGCACCCCGACGTCACCGTTATAGACCAATATACCGAGCCGGTATCGCACTACGGTCTTGATGAGGTAACAAAAGCCGATGCCTTCGATAAGGATATAGTCGACGCGTGCTGCGACGAAGTCGGTGCCGACAACGTTTACGTTTACGGTCTTACTTGGCATAAATCCATGCAGGAGCTTGCCGCGGACATAAACACGTACGTTCAAAAAATCAAGGCAGATAAGCACGTCGACAAGGTGTCGATTGCCGGCCACAGCATGGGCGGAGCGGTTTTGGCTTCGTATTTGGGACTTTACGGCTGTGACGACGTCTCAAACATAACCATGCTAAATTCCGCATTTACGGGGCTTGATATGGTGGGCTGTCTCTTTAAGGGCGAAATAGCCGTCGGCACAGATGAGCTTATCCCGTTTATAAATCAGAGTATGAATTCCGACACTCTCGGCAAGGTCCTTGACACCTTAAAGCTTTTGCAGCTTGTGGTGCCGAAGCTTGAGGGATTCCTTGAAACCGAGCTTCCCGACGGCAGCGGCAGAACCTATAAGGACCGCATTTATGCCGAGTGCCTTGTTTCCGGCTTCGGCTACACGCCGAGTCTTTGGGCGTTTGTACCCGATGAATACTATGATGACGCAAAAGCCGTAATGAAGGCGTATATGGAGAAAAATCAGCAGCAAAAGGGCGTTTCGGCTTCCGTGATAGCTGCCAACTGGGCGACCTTTGAGAGAAAAATCGACGAGATACACAATATACAGGCGAATATTTCTTCGATTTTACAGAGAGCCAAGGCAAGCGGCACTTCTGTTTGCATATTCTCAAACTACAATCTTTATATAGCGCCGTTTACGCCTACCGCCGATTACACGAGCGACGGAGTTATAGAGACAAACCGTACAAGCGGCGGTGCCACCTGCGCCCGTCTTAAAACGACTCTCGGCGACGATTACGTTCAGGCGAGGGACGACGGGCACAACCGTCTTTCCGAGGACGGCATTATCGACGCCTCAACCTGTATGCTTCCCGAAAACACCTGGTTTATAAAGAATTACGGGCATGCGATGTTTGATTACCGCAAAAACGGCTGTGACCTTTATGTGCGGGCGATGACGGCGAAAACGCAGCCGACCGTTGACACTTGGGCGGAGTATCCGCAGTTTCTCGTTTATAATGCGGGAACTCACTACGTGGCTCCGCTTACGGCAAAGTTCGGCGACGTGGACCTTGACGGCAGCATAACACCCGTTGACTCAAGGCTTGCTTTAAGATACGTAAACGGTATGGAGGAGCTGTCCCCCACGGCTAAATATGTTGCGGATGCAAACCGCAGCGGCGATATTTCGACCTTTGACGCGGAGTACATCTTAAAGATGTACGCGGGTCTTGTATAATTTCATTTCCGAAAGGAGCTGTAATTTTTACGGCTCCTTTTTGATTTGCGCAGTTGTTACTCGCAAAAAACGGCGTAAAACTTGCATATTTTCCCCTAAAATGCTCAAAATTATATTTTGTGCTTAATTTATTTCGCCGAAATACAAAAAATTCGCAAAAACTATGGAAATGCCGTATTTTTTCTGTTATAATATCAAGCGGTTTATAATGCCCATAGCTTTAAAGCGAGGGCAGCCATTAACACTGTAATTTATAATTGGAGGTATTCTCAATGGCAAAAAAGTATTGCTACCTTTTTTCAGAGGGTAATGCTAACATGCGTGAGCTCCTCGGCGGTAAAGGCGCAAACCTTGCCGAAATGACCAACATCGGTCTTCCGGTACCGCAGGGCTTCACTATCACAACAGAAGCTTGTACTCAGTATTATGAGGACGGTCGCGAGATCAATCCCGAGATCATGGCTGAAATAAACGAGTACATCGTAAAGATGGAAGGCATCACCGGTAAAAAGTTCGGCGATAAGAAAAATCCGCTTCTCGTATCGGTTCGTTCCGGTGCGCGCGCTTCAATGCCCGGTATGATGGACACAATCCTCAACCTCGGCCTTAACGAGGAGGTTGTTAACACAATTTCCGAAATGTCAGGCAATCCGAGATGGGCTTGGGACTGTTACAGAAGATTTATTCAGATGTATTCCGACGTTGTTATGGAAGTCGGCAAGAAATATTTTGAGCAGCTTATAGACGCTATGAAAAAGGAAAAGGGCGTAACTCAGGACGTAGAGCTTGACGCCGACGACCTTAAAAAGCTCGCTATGCAGTTCAAGGATGAGTATAAGGCTAAAATAGGCGAGGATTTCCCGAGCGATCCCAAGGATCAGCTCATGGGCGCTATCAAGGCTGTTTTCCGTTCATGGGACAACCCCCGTGCAAACGTTTATCGCCGTGATAACGACATCCCGTATTCATGGGGTACCGCAGTTAACGTACAGTCAATGGCATTCGGCAACATGGGCGATGATTGCGGCACAGGCGTTGCATTCACACGTGACCCGGCTACCGGCGCTAAGGGCCTCTTCGGTGAGTTCCTTACAAACGCTCAGGGCGAGGACGTTGTTGCAGGCGTTCGTACTCCCATGCACATCACAGAGATGGAGCAGAAGTTCCCCGAGGCATTTGCAGAGTTTAAAAATGTTTGCAAGACCCTTGAGGATCATTACAGAGATATGCAGGATATGGAGTTCACCGTTGAGCACGGCAAGCTTTATATGCTTCAGACCAGAAACGGTAAGAGAACAGCTCAGGCAGCTCTTCAGATTGCTTGCGACCTCGTTGACGAGGGTATGAGAACCGAGGAAGAAGCGGTAGCTATGATCGACCCGCGTAACCTTGATACTCTTCTTCACCCGCAGTTTGACGCAGCAGCTCTTAAAGCAGCTACTCCGCTCGGCAAGGGCCTCGGTGCTTCTCCCGGTGCTGCTTGCGGTAAGATAGTATTCACCGCAGAGGATGCAGAGGAGTGGAACGAGAGAGGCGAAAAGGTTGTTCTTGTTCGTCTTGAGACCTCTCCCGAGGACATCACCGGTATGAAGGCTTCTCAGGGTATTCTCACCGTTCGCGGCGGTATGACTTCACACGCTGCCGTTGTTGCACGCGGTATGGGTACTTGCTGCGTATCGGGCTGCACAGCTATCGATATGGACGAAGAAAATAAGAAGTTCACTCTCGCAGGCAAGGAATTCCACGAGGGCGACTACATTTCAATAGACGGTTCTACCGGCAACATCTATGAGGGCATTATCCCGACTGTTGACGCTACCATAGCAGGCACATTCGGCAGAATAATGGGCTGGGCTGATAAGTACAGAACCCTCAAGGTTCGTACCAATGCAGATACTCCGGCTGACGCTAAGAAGGCAAGAGAGCTCGGCGCTGAAGGCATCGGCCTTTGCCGTACAGAGCATATGTTCTTTGAAGAGGACAGAATTGCCGCATTCAGAGAGATGATTTGCTCCGACACCGTTGAAGAGAGAGAAGCTGCTCTTGATAAGATTCTTCCTTATCAGCAGAGCGACTTTGAAAAGCTCTATGAAGCACTTGAGGGCTGCCCGGTAACAATCCGTTTCCTCGATCCGCCTCTTCATGAGTTCGTTCCCACCGAAGAAGCTGACATCAAGAAGCTTGCAGACGCTCAGGGCAAGACCGTTGAGCAGATTAAGGCTATCATCGCTTCTCTTCACGAGTTTAACCCGATGATGGGTCACCGCGGACTTCGTCTTGCAGTAACCTATCCGGAAATCGCAAAGATGCAGACTAAGGCTGTTATCCGCGCCGCTATCAACGTTCAGAAGGCTCATCCGGACTGGACTGTTGCTCCCGAAATTATGATTCCGCTTTCATGCGACGCTAAAGAGCTTAAATATGTTAAGGACATCGTTGTTGAGACTGCAGATGCAGAAATTGCAGCTGCCGGCTCAGATATGAAGTATGAAGTAGGTACCATGATAGAGATTCCGCGTGCGGCTCTTACCGCAGGCGACATCGCTAAGGAAGCTGAGTTCTTCTGCTTCGGTACCAACGACCTTACTCAGATGACTTACGGCTTCAGCCGTGACGATGCAGGTAAGTTCCTCGGTGCTTACTATGACAAGAAGATATTCGAGAGCGATCCGTTTGCTAAACTTGACCAGGTCGGCGTAGGCCAGCTCATGGAAATGGCTGTTAAGAACGGTAAAGCTACCCGTCCGTCACTTCACTGCGGTATCTGTGGTGAGCACGGCGGCGACCCGTCTTCTGTTGAGTTCTGCCACAAGATCGGCCTCGACTATGTATCTTGCTCACCGTTCCGTGTTCCGATTGCTCGTCTTGCTGCTGCTCAGGCTGCAATCGCAGAGAAGAACAAATAATCAGAGTTTGATTTTGGGCAACCCCAATTTTTAAACCATAACAGGAAAAAGACCTTGCAGAGTAAAATCCGCAGGGTCTTTTTTGCGCATTGTCGGAGCGCCTTAAAGATAAAAAATCAATGTGTGGATTGACGGCTTCGTTTACTTTGATGAGAAAAAAGTCTCCGTCGGCTGAATTTTGTCGCCGAAATGCGCCTTTTGATTGACAATCCGACGTAAACATTTTAAAATATCAAGAAGAGATTTTAAAAGGACGCGAAATATGAAGAAAAAAGTCAGATTGAAAAAGACGGTAAAAAGAAAATTTTTGCTGTTTGTAATTTTGGCCGTTATAATGACGGGGCTTATAGTCGGTGAGCTTACGATAGGGCAAAGAGAGGTAAAGGACCCTGCTGTTGAGAGGCTCGAAGCAAAAATCAGCGAAACAACCACACAGGAAGAACCGCAGGAGGAGACGACCGAAGAAGAGACTACCGTGGAAACGACAGCCCCTGAAACCGTTCCGGAGACGACTGCCTCGGCACCGCCCGTTACGGCTTCGGCAGCCGATTTTAACAATCCTCAAACCGTAGACCCGAGCTCGGGCAATTGGGAGCTCACGCTTGTTAACGCAGGGCATAAGCTGCCCGACGGATATGTGCCGTCGCTTGCAAACGCGATAAGCGGAAGCAGCGTGCAGCTTGATTCGAGAGTTGTTAAAGCGTATCAAGAGATGTACGACGCCGCAAAGAAGGACGGTTGCATTTTAACTCCGTATGCAGGGTATTGCTCGGTTTCACGTCAAAACGATAATTACAACCGAAAGGTGAGTTATTATAAAAATCAGGGCTTGTCCGATGACGACGCCGCCGCAAAGGCGCGCACGTTTATTTTGCCGGGCGGATATTCCGAGCAAAATCTCGGTCTGTCAATGGATATTGTGAGTGCAAGCTCCGATTTTGCCTCTACAAAGGAGTTTTCGTGGCTTGTAAAAAATGCGCAGGATTACGGCTTTATTTTGCGCTATCCCGAAAATAAAACCGACAAAACGGGTATGAATTATCAGCCGTGGCATTGGCGTTATGTCGGCAAAGAGGCTGCAAAGGCGATGAATAAGAGCGGCCTGTGCCTTGAGGAGTATCTCAAAGCGGCATAAATCAAGACGAAGCTCAAAAAAGGGGAATTATATAATGCTTAACACAAGAGCCGGCGGAGTTTTAATGCATATCACGTCGCTCCCGTCAAAATACGGAATCGGCGTAATGGGCGAAGAGACAAAACGGTTTATACGCCGTATCAAGGATATGGGGTTTTCATATTGGCAGGTGCTGCCGCTTTGTCCTACTGATTTTTACGGCTCACCTTATGCGTCTCCGGCGGCATTTGCGTTGTCACCGCTTCTGATTGACCCGGACACGCTCAAAAATGACGGCTTTGTGTCGGAAGACGACCTTGCAAGAAGTGTATATTACGGCTCGCCTTACACGGCGGACTACGAATTTGCCGCAAAAAGCCGCAGAGAGCTTTTAAAAATCGCGTATCAAAACAAGAAAAACGAAGTATTTGCGGAGACTGAAAAATTCTGCGAGGAGAACCCGTGGTGCGAAGCATATTCGCTGTTTTGCGCCGCAAAGGAAAAATTCGGCGGCAAGCCATGGTATGAGTGGGATGAAAAATTCGCGCGGTACAAAAATGCGCTTAAAAACAGAGACGAGTTGAAAGACGAAGCCGATTTTTATAAATTCGAGCAGTATATTGCCTTTTCTCAATGGCACCGCATAAAGCAGTTTGCCAACGAAAACGGCGTAAAAATACTCGGCGATATGCCGATATACGTCTCAACCGACAGTGCCGATGTTTGGAGCAATACGGGGCTTTTTGAGATAGACGAGCGTAGCTTTGTGCGCCGCAGAGTTTCGGGAGTTCCGCCCGATTACTTCTCAAAGGACGGTCAGCTTTGGGGCAATCCGCTTTATAATTGGGATGTGCTTGAAAAAACGGGCTATGCCTGGTGGCTCAGCCGCATAAAGGACGCTTTTCGACTTTATGATACGGTCAGAATTGACCATTTTCGCGCATTTGCGTCATATTGGGCTGTTCCTGCGGACGAAAAAACGGCGAAAAACGGCGAATGGGTCAAGGGGCCCGGAATGAAATTTTTTGACGCCGTAAAGGAAGAAATGGGAGACGTTCCTATTATTGCAGAGGATCTCGGCGTGTTCGGCGAGGACGTCACACAGCTGCTTGATAAAACTCGGTTCCCCGGTATGCGTGTAATACAGTTCGGCTTTGACCCGTGCGGAAACAGCACACATCTGCCGCATAACTATCCGCTGAATACCGTAGCATATGTCGGCACGCACGACAATACAACGCTGCTTGCGTGGCTTTGGGAGGCAACGCCCGAAGAGCGCGCCTTTGCGCTTGATTACTGCGGATTTACGGGCGATAACTGGGGCGACGGCGGATATTACAGCCCGTCCTGCCGCAAGATTATCGAAACCGTGTGGCGCTCTTCGGCAAAGCTTGCCGTCATTTCTTATCAGGATATGTGCGGCTTCGGCTCGGATGCGCGTATGAATGTTCCCGGCAGAGCGTTCGGCAACTGGCAGTTCAGAACCACCGAGGAAACAATAGACGGTATAGACAAAAATTATTTCAGACACATTAACGACCTTTTCAGACGTACCGGCGGCGAATAAAAACGAAAAGCTCCCCCAAGGGGAGCTTTTTTAATAGATTTTATTTATAAGGCGCGGCACCCTAATAGTAATAGGCTCCCTTGTAAAGGGTGATTCCCCACAGTGTGGGGAAATGTCGCGGAGCGATAAAGGGGACGGGCTCCCGTCAGGAGCTGTCTACGGACGAAGTGAGTAGACTGAGGGATTGTTTAGGCTCCCTTGTAAAGGGAGCTGGACGCGAGTTTGCGAGCGGACTGAGGGATTAAAAGGTATTGCGCTTTTTATTCAAATTCCATATGCTCCCAAGAAATCCCTCCGGCTTGCCTGCGGCAACCCACCTCCCTTTACAAGGGAGGCAAAAAGCGGATTAAAAAGTCGCGCACAATCTATTTAAATTCCATATAACTCCGCAAAATCCCTCCGGCTTGCCTTGCGGCAACCCACCTTCCTTTGCAAGAGAGGCGAGGTTGAGCGAAGAGAGAAAAGTGAACAGCGAATAATGAAGTGAGCGGACTGAGGGTAGACGAAAGAAAAACGAGACGAGAGTATAATGTGAAAAAGTAAAAAACGACAAGTATCAAAGGATACTTGCCGTTTTTGGAGCAGGTGAGGGGAATCGAACCCCCGTATTCAGCTTGGGAAGCTGATGTTCTGCCATTAAACTACACCTGCTTACGTGCTACGCTGAATATTTTATCATTATTTTTACAATAAATCAATAGTAATATGATACGCGGCACAGCTTAGCGGGGTAGGTCGCGCTGTCGCTTCTTATTACAGCTTTTCCACGGAGAGCCTCAGCCTTTTTAAATCGTTTTCGTCGGGATGAGACAGAGCACGGTCAAAGTTTTCAATCAGCATATCGAGATTCGGCACGGGATTCGGCAGGCTTTTCATTTTGATGTAGCGCTCCCTGACTGTTTGCGGCATTTTTCCCTGACACATATACTCGCCGACTGTGATGTTGCTGCCACTAATGCTCTTTTTTGTATTTGCGAGGATTTTTTTGAAGTACTCCTCGTCTCCGCCGAAGCCCGCCGTTCCGAAAAGAAAAATCCTTTTATTTTTCAGCTTTTCGAGCAAATCCAAGGTCGCCTTGTCGGCGGTTCCCTTATCCGTCCAAAAGCCTATAAATAAAATGTCGGATTGTGTATCGGCGTTTTCGCTCACTCCGAAATAATTGCAGTTTTCCTCCGGCAGCGCGTCGCGAATGGTGTCGGCGAGCAGCTTCGTGTTGCCTGTCGGGCTGCTGAAAATAATTGAATAGCTTTTATTTGTCATGATGAACCTCTTTACTTGTGCGGCATATCACATATGCGGCAAAATTATGTTATAAATTATTATATAATTATGACGGCAAACAGTCAACAGCCGCAAATGCCGAAAGCTTATACGAAAAGTAAGCTTTTCTGTGATCGGCAATAAAAAGGCTTTCGTCTCACCTGAAACGAAAGCCTTGATTTTATGTGTTTATGCTTGACGTTACGGCTTTGAGCCGCGCTTCAACAGCCTTTTCAGTCCTTGAGCTCGTCAACATACTCGGTATGCTCACGCAGATACTTTTTATCCTCGGGCTTAAGGTCAAGGCCTATGGTTCCGCCCGGATTCATAAGGTAATCGGGGTCAAAATAGTTTTTAAGCGTGCGGATTATGCCGTATTCCTTTTCGCCGAGGTAGCCCTCAAGCCACGGGGCAAACATCTTTCCGATACCGTGGTGGTGGCTGATGGCCGCACCGCTCTTCTGTATGGCGTCGAGAATTGTTGCGTGATAAGCACGGAACTCCTCTTCGTCCTGCATTTTAGTCATAAAGATGAAGTAGAGGTTTGCGCCCTGCGGATAGCAATGCGACATATGAGTTGTAACGATTGTGTTCGGAAGCTTATGGCAAACCTCACGAACCTCACGGTGAACACGAGCCATATTTGACCAGTTGACCGTGCACTCAAGCGTATCAATCATAAAGCCGAAATCCATGAGTGTATCGCGAAGATACGGGTCGTTGAAGCGGCCCTTTTCCCAGCCCTTGCATACGTAGCCGGTCATCGGGATACCGCCGTGCTTAACGGCAATTTTCATTATGTTATGCGCAACGTTTCTTGAGAAGCCCTTTTCGCCGTCTGTAAATCCGAGGAAGAGACAGCGCTCAAAGTCCTTGTAGCCCAATTTATCGAGAAGAGGCTCAAGCGGCGTTTCGTCAACGTTATAAAGATGGAGCATTAATGAAGTCTCCTCCGGGTCTGAAAGACGGAAAACAGAGGAGAAGCCGCACTCACACTGCATCATTTCACGAGCTGCGCGCATAGCTGTCGGCCAGTCCTTGAACATATAGGAAAAGCGTTTTCTGTTTTCGGGCATCCAGCGGAAAAACTTGAGCGTGACCTCGGTAAGAACGCCGAAGGTGCCCTCGCCGCCCATCATGACCTGATTGAGATTCGGTCCCGTTGCCTCTCTCGGATAGTGACTTGTCTCGATTTTACCTATCGGTGTGGCGTATTTCTGCGAAACAACTATATCGGCTATGGTGCCGTAATAGGTGCTGTTCTGACCGGCACCGCGTGTGACGGTCCAACCGCCGACGGAGGAATATTCAAACGACTGCGGGAAGTGACCGCAGGTGTACGGACGCTTTGCGCCGAAAAGGCTCTGAGCGTTTTGAAGCGTTTCCTCAAGCTTTGGTCCGGACATACCTGCCTGAACGGTAATGGTCTGGTCGGTCTCATTGAATTTAATGACCTTGTTGAAGTTGCGGCGCATATCAAGAGAAACGCCGCCGTTAATGGGCTCAACGCCTCTTGTAACCGACGAGCCGCCGCCGTAAACATAGAGCGGTATTTTATTCTTTGTGACGTAGGCTACGATTTTCTCAATCTGCTCGCTTGTCTCCGGAAAAACAACAAGGTCGGGAAGAGAGTCGAAACGACGGTGACGCATTCTGAGAAGATCGTACATTGTCTGTCCGTAGGAAACGGCGAGACGGTCGTAGTCGCTCTGTGAGACGTTCTTTTCGCCGACTATTGCGGCAATGGCCTTTACGTGCTTTTTGTCAATCTTCGGAGCGTGCTCTTCGCCGAGATTTACGGGGTCAAGACCCAAATCGTCATTATACTGCATAAACTCCTCGTCCTTGAGATTGCAGCGTTTTTTAACATATTTGTAAAGGCTCTCCTTCGGATATTTGAAGAAGTCGGGGTCGCCCCAGCGGAAAATTGAACGATAGCTGTTCTCAGGTGCTCTCTGAAGCATCCACTTAGGCTCAAAGCCCTTATACGGTTTTGTACTCATTATCAGTGTCCTCCTGTTTGAAAATGATGTAGGTATTTTTCTATTGGCTTTAATCTTGAGGCAAGGTGAGAATACGCCTTGCCGTAAATTTTCATATAGGTTCGGTGGTTTTCCTCGTTCGGAATAAATACATCTTTTTTATGTACCATATGCTCTATGGCGTCCTCATAGCTGCCGTAAACGCCCTGTGAAATAAACGCGACCATGGCACAGCCGACTGCGCTCGCCTCGTGAGTCTGAATACGGTGTACGGGCAAGCCGAACACATCTGCGGCAATTTGACATACGACCGGGCTGCTGGAGCCGCCTCCGCCGGCAAAAAGCTCATCTACCGTGACGCTTGAGCGTTTTTGCATTTTAACGAGCCCGTGGTACAGCTCTAAGCAGATGCCCTCTATTATGGCACGATACAAATGATAACGCGTATGGAAATCCGAAAAGCCTATAATTGCGCCGCTCGCGTTCGGGTTCGTGATGCCCGGAGTCCAGAACGGCTGTAAAATAAGTCCGCCGGAGCCGGCCTCAATATCCTTGATTTTATCGTCAAGATAACGCTCTATGCAAACGCCCTCCTCGGCGGCGTCAACCTTATCCTTTGCGGCAAACTGCTCTATAAACCACGAAATCATCCAAAATCCGCGATAGACCTCGAATTCGGGATTGAACATATCGTTCGGAACAGCCGGATAAGCCGGCATATAAGGCTGCGGTTCAAAATATTTTTTAACCGCCATCTGTAAGGTTGAGGTCGTGCCGAAGGAAATTGCCGCTCGGTTTGATTTTACAACGGACATACCGATGGTTTCACAGCCCTTGTCGGAGCCGGTTGCTATAAGCGGAAGTCCCATTGGGATACCCGTCTTTTTTGAGGCCTCTTCAGTGATTTTACCTATAACCTCGCCCGACGGAACAAGCTCACAGAGCTTTTCGGACGGAACATTGCACACGCAGCGCGTGAGAGCACCGGGTTTCATCCAACGGCGGTTTTTGTAATCAAACGGTACGTGACCTATCATATTTGCCACGGAATCCTTAAGCTCGCCCGTCAAAAGATAGTTGAGGTATGACGGCAGCATAACGTATTTGTCTGTTTTGGCCCATATTTCGGGCTCGTTTTGCATAATCCAGTTGCCGGTAGAGGCTCGGTAAATCATATCTACCGATTCTCCCATTCCCACAAGCGAAAACAATGCGCGTTTTGCTGCCGGAATCTGTCCGTCCTCGTCGGCCTCACGCTCGTCGAGCCATAATATTATGTCGCGAAGCGGACGTTTGTCTTTATCGAGACAAAGCACCGTGTCTCGTATGCAGGTAAGACATACGGCTGTTATGCGGTCAAGCTTATCGGCATTTCTCTCGATAACCTTTTTTGACATTTCGGCTATAATGTTAAAATAAAAATCCGGGGTCTGTTCTGCCCATCCGGGCTGTTTTGATAAATAAGGAACCTTGTATTTTTGCTGCTCCTTATCCTCAAAGTCTCCACTCTCATTGACAAGCAAGCATCTTGCACTCTGCGTGCCGACGTCAAAGGTCAGCACAAGTGACTGTTCCATTAAAGATTTTCCCCTCTTTCTTTTTTAAGGTTGCTTCTTCTCGTCCTTCAGGATATTGCTTGTTGCAATCAAATCCACGCCGAGATTGAGAATATTCGGTACAACGACTTCCTCTCGTCCGAGTCGTTTTGAAACGGTGATACGGTTTACCTCGTGCATCAGGTCGAAAATTCTGTTTTTGGGAATCGGTCCCGATACGCGAACGGGCAGAACCGGTACCGAAGGGAAGGCGGTGCGCACCGTTGTGCAAACGGTACGACGCGGGTCGGTCATTTCGCTTACGGCGAATTCTTTGCCCCTTTTGCAGGTGTTGCCGGTCACAACGAGCTCGTCGCCGTCTGATGTAATCGTCATTCTGCACGAACGGGGACAAACGATGCAAACCAATTCTTTTGTCATTTTACACCGTCTCCTTTACCGAGTCTTTCCAGCCGAAGCTCCACTCGGCTGTTTTCGTTTAATTCGCATGCGCTGAAATCAATCGTGAGATTTTCCATTTCGGGCGGACGCATAAATGCGTAACGCTTTTTAAGTATTTCCTTACCGTCCGCGTAAATATGAAGCACACAGTTGTTTTCCTCCTCGCGGACGCGGAAATACAGGTCTGTTTTACTGTTATCCTCGTTGAGATTGAGCCTTTGCGGCACTGCGTACAATAAGCCGTCACCCGGGGTTATCTCAATAAGCCGTCTTTCTCTGCCCGAATAAGCAGCGGCCGATTTTCCCGCCTGCTCGGCGTTCTGCGAAACAAAGTCAACCAAATCGTTGACGTGCAAAGCGTTTCCGCAGCTAAATACGCCGTCGATGCTCGTCATACACTGGCCGTCGCATACGGGACCCTTTGTGCGTGGGTCAAGCTTTACTCCGACGGACTCGGCGAGCTCGTTTTCGGGAATCAATCCGACCGAGAGAATCAGCGTGTCACATTCGACGCGGCTCTGTGTGCCGGGTATCGGAGCCATATTTTCGTCAACCTTTGAAATCTCAACTGCTTCGAGCCTGTCAACTCCGAACACGCGAGTGACGGTGTGCGACAGGTGCAGCGGAATGTCATAATCGTGCAGGCATTGATGCAGGTTTCTCGTAAGTCCCGACGGCGTAGGCTTTGCCTCATAAACGCCGAGAACCTTTGCGCCCTCAAGCGTAAGCCGGCGCGCCATGATAAGTCCTATATCTCCCGAGCCGAGAATTACGCATTTTTTGGCGGGCATAAGCCCAAGCAGATTTGTAAAATGCTGTGCGGTTCCGGCCGTGAAAACGCCCGCAGGACGCGTGCCGTGAATAAATACCTGCTTGGCGGTACGCTCGCGGCAGCCCGTAGCCAGCACAAGCGATTTTGCCGTAAATACCGAAACGCCGCTTCTGCCGACGGTATGCACCGAAAAGCCTCCGTCGCCGTTTTTGTCTATTTTCGTGACAAACGTCAGGGTGCTGTATTCGATATTGCGTTTGTACAGCTCATCCTCAAACCGCTCGGCGTATTCCGGACCGGAGAGCTGCTCGCCGAAGTGATGAAGACCGAAACCGTCGTGAATGCACTGCTTGAGTATTCCTCCGAGCCTTGCCTCTCTTTCAAGAAGGAGAACCTTGGCACCGTTATCGTGAGCGCTTATCGCCGCCGCAAGTCCGGCAGGACCGCCGCCGACAACGAGTACGTCATAGTTACCTGTCGTCATCACTCTTCGCCTCCTTCGTTTACCTTTGTTTCGCCGTATGTTATCACCGCTTCCGCCGAGGATTTTTTAACCTCGTACAGCGGAACGCCGAGAAATTCGGCAATTATTTTGGTGACAAGCGGCGAGCAGAAGCCGCCCTGACAACGTCCCATTCCCGGTCTTATGCGCTTTTTGATACCGTCAACCGTCGGAACGCATATCGGGGATTTCAAAGCGTCGAGAATTTCGCCCTTGCTGATTTGCTCGCAGCGGCAAATAATCTCACCGTAGTCGGGATTTTCGGCTATCATTTTTTCTCTTGTATCGTCGTCCATTTCGCGAAGCACGGGAACACCTTTGCGAATGGGATTATAATTGTTGTTTTTTTCAACCGTCTCGGTATTGCCGAGCATATCGACCGCAAGCTCCGCCATATCGACGGCAACCGCGGGAGCGGTTGTAAGTCCGGGAGATTGAATACCGGCTACGTGAATCAAATTCCTTGTTCTTCTGCCGGGTTCAAGTATAAAATCCTCCTCAAAGGTAGGAGCGCGAACGCCTGTGAAATAAGTGATTATATCACGTTTTGACAGCTCCGGCATTGTTTGAGTCTGCTTGTCGAAGACGGTTTTAATGCTCTCGGCACGTGTTTCCGTGTTTTCCTTTTCAACCGTTTCTACGGCGTCGGGTCCGATCAGAAGATTATCGTGGACGGTGTGCAATATGCCGCCGCCCTTTGAATGGGTTTTACCGTGAACGCTTATGTCCTTTACGGAGGCTACCGAGTGCATATATGCGCCTGCTTTTTGGTCAAGAATCGAGTTGGTTCCTCGACGCGGATGAATCGAGAAAAATCTGTCATCCGCCATGGCGGCAATATCCTCGGCAAAAACGCCTGCGGCGTTGATAACGATTTTCGGATGAATAACGCCTCTGTTGGTGGTAACGCTTATGATGTTATGCTCCGACACCTCCATGGAAAGCACGGCGGTGTTAAGGCTTACCTGCGCGCCGTTTTGAACGGCGTTTTCGGCATAGGCTATGGTGAGTCCGTACGGGCAAACACAGCCTGCGCTCGGATTATACATTGCGAATTTTGTTTCAGGTGTGAGGTTCGGCTCGCGGCGCATAAGCTCCTTGCCCGAGATTATCTCGGTGTCCTCTATGCCGTCGTGATGCTTCCGCCAAAAAGCATACAGACCGATAAGCGGCTTCAGCGCGGCGTTGCGGAAAAGCACATATTGACCTACCTGCTTAAACGGAACGTCAAGCTCGCGGCAAACGTCTGCATACATATGGTTTGCGCGGCGAATGTACTTGTGCTTGAGCGAGCCTTTGCCGAGGTCGATTCCGGGGTGCACCTCGCCGTCGTTGCGTCCCGACGCCTGAAGTGCAAGGTCCGCCTCCTTGTCTACAAGTAAAACGTCAAGCTTCCACTTGGTCAGCTCTCTTGCTATCGAAGCACCTGAAATGCCGCCGCCGATAACAAGCACGTCGGGCGTTCTGCCCTCGAGAAAATCATCCTTGAGAGACGGCAGACGCGTCGGAGCGGGCTGCTCGCCTGTGTAAACAATATCGTTGACAATATGCGTTGTGCTGAATTTTTTTGCCGCCGCTTGGCAAGCCGCGACGATTTCGCCCCAATCGGAGCTTTTGCCTCGAACGAAAATCGAGCCGTTCTCCTCCGAAGCACTGAATTTTCCGCCGAAAGTCTTTTTCAATTTTTTGTTAATTGATGATATGTTCATAACTTCAAGCCTCTTTTAATCAGCCTTGCAGTCGGTCACGCGCCCGACTGTGCATAAAAAATATGTCGGTTAATTGACCGACTGATAAGACAAGTATAATTCCGCAAAAAGCGTTTGTCAATACTTTTAACTAAAAAAATCACTCTTACGTATTTTTTTTTGTGAATATTGTTTTGTAGACATTGCCGATTGTTCGTGTTATACTTTAAGAAATTTTGCAGGAGGGTATTATGGCAGCTCAAAGACCCGAAAATATAAACGAAATCATACTTGATACTGCTGAGGAGCTTTTAAAGGTAAATTCTTTTTCGGAGGTGACTCTCGCGAAAATAGCCGAAAAGGCGAATATTTCGAAGGGCACGCTGTATTACTATTATAAAAGCAAAAATGAAATACTTTTTGCCGTTACCGACCGCTATCTTTCACGCCAATGGGACGAGCTGATACAATGGACGGAAAACAAGGAAAAGGATACCTCGCCGCACCGTCTTGTAAACTATGTAATCGAGAGAAATATAGCCTATGCCGGGCTCAGACTTCACCTCTTTGACGCGGCATTGCTCGGCGACGAGGAAATCAGAGCTAAGCTTATTCATCGCTATGATGAATTCCAAAAGCTCATTTCGGCAAAAATCGCCGAGAGAACAGACGTTGTTTCTGCTGACTATTTCACTTGGCTTATTTTGATGGTTTCCGATGGTATTATTATTCAAAACAGCCTTAAAAACGAGTCCTTCGATACTCGGAAATTTCTTGAGAACAGCACCGAATACATAAAAAAAATCGAGAATATGCATAAGCCGCAATAAACGAAAGCCTCCGTCTTAATAACGGAGGCTTTTTACTGCCGTAAAAACAGAAAAGGGAAACGAAAAAAATTATACTTTGTGTTTTTTCTTTTTGCGCAGGCCCGCTGTGACGCCTGTTACGCCGCCGCTGACAAACAGCAGGGAAATCCATAAAGCGAGGTCGCTTGCGTTGCCTGTTCGGGGAGACCTCGGATTGCCCGGCAGCTTAGCCGTTACGGTGTCGGCTTTTTTAATTTCGTTTATACCGTCTTTGTCGCTGTAATATTTATCACAGCCGCCGCAGTACCAATACTCGATATTGCCCTCGGCAGTCTTAGTTGCCGCCTTTGCATCGATGTGCTTTAAGTCGGTGTGATTGTTTGAATCAGGCTTTCCGTAAGCCTTGCCGCAGACCTCGCATACCGATTTTTCGGTGCAGGTTGCCTTGCCGCCGGAGCAATCCTTTGTTTCAAGCCCGTTGCAGCCGTCCACGGTGCATTCACGGCTATGCGTGCCGTCGCCGTTTGATGTCCATTCGCCGAAGGTGTGCCCGCCGTTTACCGTCACGGTCATCTCGGCGGTGTTGCCTGCCTTATCGGTGACAACGATTTTCTGTTCGCCGTCTGCCGCAGGAAGAATAAAGCTGTTGTTCTCGTCAAGCTCGACCGCCGTTCCGTTTACGGTAACTGTATCTATATACTTCTCGTCAATTGTAACTGTCTGTGCCTCGCAGTAGGTCTTGCCGTCCTCAATGCCGGTGATAACCGGGCTTGTGCCGTCAAGCACAATGCCGTTTGTGTTAATGTAGGCAACGTTTCCGCTGGTATCGGTCAGTTTTGCATAAATAACATACTCGTTATCGGGATTGATACTAAACGGTGCGGAGTATGCCGTGAAGGTCATGCCCGCGAGTTCCGATTCGGTAAGCGCCTTATCGCTCAGCAGGTATTCGATCTTAACCGCTTCGCCGCTGTTGTCCGCGGCGGTAACGGTTACCGTCTGCGTATCCTTAAAGAACAAATCGAAGGTGATGGTGTTGAGGAAAGACTTCCAGCCGTTTTCGGCAATCTTGATTTCGCCTGTAGGCACCGCAATGTCACGCCACTTCGCCGTGATTGTCAGATTCTCCGCAGGCATGGTTGTCGGGAATGTTTTATCCCAACCGTTGAACTGATAGCCCTCTCTTGTCAGGGTCGGAGCGGTAATTGGTGTGCCGTAATCCTGCGTTATGGTAATATCCGCTTTGCCGTTTTCG
>OGLF01000238.1_pt1 | contig 36193 bp, 41 predicted proteins | sample 1572701 | NCBI WGS metagenome assembly OGLF01 (sample SAMEA2581910, study PRJEB24529) | metagenome | biome: Human gut stool | place: China | collected 2011 | reverse complement strand
GAGCGCATGACTGTTAATCATGATGTCACTGGTTCGAGCCCAGTTGGGGGAGCCACAAAAGAGGCTCATAGTTTTTCTATGAGCCTCGATTACTTATATATAAAATTTTATTTCCGGTAGAAGTGATAATTGATTTATCGGAAGGGAAAAGATATGGAGATTGAAAATATGACTGATAAACAATTTGATGTCCTTATGAATTCGATTATTCAAATTGTAAAGGATTCCGAAACTAAAGATGAAGCTGTTGAAAAGCTATAAAATTTAGTTAAAGGTAAAGAAAACTGATTACTTTCGCTAATCTGCTTAATTTAATATTATCAAATATATGAGTCAATCATTATATTTTTTATTTTAGAGATATAGTAATTGGCTCTTTTTTATTTGGCAATCGTTTTAATTTTTTTGATTAGAACGGTTGCCTTTTTTTATTTACAAAAAATTGAAAGGAATGATTTTAAATGTATTTTACCGACACACCCGAACTCAGGAAGTTTGAAAGAGAGATGCGTCAGAAACCGAATTTTGACAGGCGCAATGATGAGTGTGATGAAAATGAAATCTCACATTTCTCTGACAACAAAAATGTCAATACAAACAGAAAAAAAGAAGGAGATTGATTTTATGACAATAAAAATCAGAAGTCCCACTAATGGATATTGCTTGAATCAAAACTAAAAAATAGGAGATGTATAACTTGAACGAATATGAAAGACAGCGCAGAATCGCTGAAAGCACAAAGAAATTGTATCCGCCGGGTACAAGAATTGAGCTTATCAGTATGAAGGATCCTTACGCACCTGTTCCGGCAGGAACAAGAGGAACAGTAAAATTTGTTGATTCAATGGGAACGATATTCCCTGAGTGGGACAACGGTCGTTCACTTGGCGTAGTGCCCGGTGAGGATTCATTCAGAAAGCTCACACAGGAAGAAATCGAAAAGGAAAACCAATCCGAATCACAAGTTGATGATGAAGTTCTTGATGAGAATAGTGGAATTACTATGGGAATGTGAGGTGATTTTAAGAATATAAATCTTCGTTTGGAATGAAGATTTATGTCAATTAAATTTTTGGATATGTTTGCAGGCATCGGCGGTTTCCGTTCCGGACTTGAAGCCATTGGCGGTTTTGAGTGCGTCGGATACTGCGAAATCGACAAGTATGCAAAGCAGGCATATGAAGCAATGTACGATACAGGAGGTGAACTTTACTTTGATGACGCAAGAAAAATTGTACCCGAACAGTTACCCGATTTCGACCTTCTTGTTGGAGGATTTCCCTGTCAGTCTTTCTCAATCGCCGGAGCAAGAAAAGGATTTGACGATACAAGAGGAACGCTGTTTTTCGAGATTGCTCGAATTGCTGCCGTTAAAAAACCTAAGTATATCTACATGGAAAACGTTCCCGGTTTGCTTAACCATGACTCAGGGAAAACATTTGAAACAATCATCCATACATTGGATGAATTGGGGTATGATGTGTGCTGGCAGGTACTTAACAGCAAAATTTCGGAGTACCCCAGTCAAGAAATCGAGTGTTCATTATCGGATATTTTAGAGGACAATGTGCCGGAGAAGTATTATCTTTCACGCAAGCAAGCGGAAAAGCTCTTGTACAAAGAAAACCCAACGCAAGGTGAGCGAATTTACTCATCAAAAGGAGTAAGCTGTACACTGACAAGCGGTTCGGGCGGATTCGGCGGTCATTCGGGGCTTTATCTTATTGAGAATTTCGGCTTGCCGATAAAATCTAAGACCAAAGACGGTTATCAGATTGCATATCCCGGCGACAGCATTGATACTGCCTTTTTAGGACAAAATTCAAGGCGTGGCAGAGTCGGAAATCAGATAGCACATACTCTGACAACTTCTGCAACGCAGGCGTATTATTTCATAGACCTGAACCCCGATCCAAAGCTGACAGAAATTGCAAGGTGCATAACAGCAAGGCACGATTCGGGAATCAGTAACCGAAAGGCTGAACATTCGGGCGTTTTCGTTGAAAGCACGGATTTTACAGATGATGAAAAGTTTGCAGTAGCCTTTATTGAGCCAAACGGAGAAGTTCATATCGGCAGAATAAGAAAGCTTACTCCGAGGGAGTGCTGGAAATTACAAGGCTTCACGGACGATCAATTCGACAAAGCAAAAGCGACAGTACTATCCGACAGCAGGCTATACAAGATGGCTGGAAATGCAGTTACCGTGAATGTTATTGCTGAAATCGGTAAGATTATCAAAATAGTAAACGATAAAAATTAATAACAACAACTAATATCAATCGTTCCGAACGACTGGTATTGGTTTTCATATATATTAGCCGTTGGTTGAGTTAAATACTTAATCAACGGCTTTTTGTCATTTCAGGGGCGATTGATATTCCGAGAGGAGTGAAATATAATCAAAACACCTGTAAGTTGGATGGGTAACAAAACCTCCATCCTTCATATTTTGTACGCCCTGTTTCCTCTGAATTACGAAAGGTATATTGAACCATTCGGAGGCTCGGGAGCCGTACTGTTAGGCAAGAAAAAGCCTGATAAATTTGAGGTTTACAACGATTATAACCATAATCTTGTAAACCTCTTTCGCTGTATGCGTGACAGACCTATGGCTTTCATAAAAGAGTTGGGATTCTATCCGCTTAATTCAAGGGATGATTTCAATGCAATCAGGAATTTTTTCAAGCAAGAGAAGTTTGACGATAAATACCTTGATGAGGAGTTGCAGTTGACGAAAATTATCCTGCCTGAATTAAAAGCAGAAGAAGTCATAAAGCTATATGTTAAGATGAAAATGGACTACGACTTGCGCAGAGCAGTAATGTTTTTGAAACTTCTGCGATACAGTTACTCAAGCGGTGGCAAATCCTTTGCCTGTCAGCCGTTTTCGGTTGTTAGTCTTTTCAAACTGATAAAGCAAGTCGGCAAAAGACTTGAAAATGTTGTGATTGAAAATCAGGATTTTGAAGTCCTGATAAAGCATTATGACAGAGAAAACTCATTTTTCTACTGTGATCCGCCATACTTCTCAAGCGAGTATGTGTATCAGTGCGGATTCACTTGGAATGACCATCTTAGGCTAAAAAACGCACTTGCAAATGCAAAAGGCAAATGGCTTGTATCATACAATGATTGTAAGGAAATACGTAATTTATATGATGGATATTCATTTTTTGATTTCACAAGGCTTCATAATATGAAACAGCGAATCAATGCAGGCGAACAATTTCCCGAACTGCTAATCAGCAACTACGATATGTATGAAAGGCAGAGAAACAAGCCGTTACAGTTAAGCCTGCTTGATTTAACCACCGAACAACAAATTGATTTAGAACAAATTTTGAAGGAGTGTATTATTAACAATGAAAAATAGAATTTATGTAAGCATACCGCTTGATGCCCTTATTGTATCAGGAATCACATCCGACTGTGCTGTGCAGATTTCAGCTGTGGACGGAGCAATTTTGATTGAAAGGTGCGATGATGATTGCGAAAATTTTGATGACGAGTGTAATTGTTGCGACTGCATCTGTGATGAGTGCAGAGCAGAGCTTGCGGAAAGCGAGGACGAGCAATGCTAAAAATATACAGAGTCCTCGGTAAAAAAGGAAGAATTACAATCCCTTTTGAAATCCGTCAACGAATCGGATTCAGATACAACGACGTGCTGTCGTTTACGGAGCTTGATGACAGCTCGGTAGTTGTCAGGAAAGAGAAAATCTGCGACAACTGCAAATACCTTGAAGAAGATTTTGAGGAAAATTTTACACTTGAAGATTTCATTGACAGCCTGTCCGAGGAAGAACAGAGAGATGCACTTATTTACCTTTCTCTGCTGTTGGCAGAAAAACAGAAACACTAAATCGGAGGTAAATTTATAATGGCACAGAATACAAATTACAAAGGAACCAAAAACAATAATCAGAAAAAGAAACTGCCGTATATCAAGGTAAGGATTGATAAGCTTGTTGATGTAGATGATTGCAACACAAAGGCATTTGCAAGCGTTACTGTCGGCGGTGCGGTTGCAATTCACGGAATCAGAGTGATGAACTCAAGAAAAGGCTTATTTGTCGCAATGCCTGCAAGTAACTATGTTGACGAAAACGGCGAAACGAAGTTCAGCGAGATTGCTCACCCGATTTCAAAGGAGTCAAGAGATATGCTAAACAGCAAGGTTATGGAAGCGTATGATCAGGCACTTGATGAACAGCAGAGCGAAGACGAATCCGAGAACATGCCGGAAGATGAATCGGAAAACTTTACACAGAGTATGTAAATCAGGTTGACTGTTGTTTTTTAGTAATGTATAATATCTGTATTATAAATCGGATTTTTGGAGGTAAAAACAATGATAGAAAGGTGTAAAAACTGTGGGAAAAAAGTTGAGTATGAATTAGTGGGAAATGTTTATCCTGGTGGCAAGGATAGAGAAGAAGCTATTTGCCCATATTGTGGCAATATTTTAGAATCAAGAATGACAAGTCAGTCCTATTATGTTAAAGGTCTTGAAGATGACAATTAAATAACTTCTGGTTTGTCATAAAAAATCTCTGGACATTATAAATTCTTTGGATATACTTGTTGCTTGAAAGGACGGCGATAGTATGAAAAAGAAAACCGCAATAATATTGAGCATAATATTAATGGCAGGAACATTTACGGCTTGTACTGCAGAAGAAAAAGTGAATAACAGTTCTTTATCACCCACGGTTTCAACTTCCGTGGGTGTTTCTGCATCTGGAGGAAGTTCTGAAATGGCAACAACCGAAACAACAACCAACACCGAAAAAGCCACAGTTTCAAAAGAAACAGAGCCTTCGGGACAGAATGCCAAAACCGAAGAAAAAGCCGACAGTGAGCAAAATTCGGCGGTTGTTTCGGCAACGGCTCCGATTCAGAAAACACAATCCGAGGTTCGGAATATCAGCAAGAATACAGCGAACAGTAATAAGCAAAAATCAGAATCGACTGCTAAAAAAGAAACTGAAAATTCTACTCAAAAGCCTGCTGAAAAGCCAACGCAAAAGCCTGCTGAAAAGCCAACGCAGAAACCAACGGACAATACTTCGCAACCGCCTTCCAAAGCAAAAACGGTTGATGTTCAGTATGCGGTGAGTGCCTGCATAGCCTACGGTCAGAAACTCGGAATGAAATACGATTCCTCACTGAACACAGGCAACGCAAGCTGGTTCTCGCCCACAAACGCATCATATTATGATGATACGCAAAGCCTGACAGCAGATTGCTATGGTGATGTTGAGTATGTAGCCTACTACTTCCAAAGCAGTGCCATAGCTCCGAGAGACTTATCATTCAATGTAATTGCAGAAAACAACAAAATATATGTAGTCTACTGTTGAGCATACGATTAAGCAAGGCACTCACTTCATTGTGGGTGCTTATTTTTATGAAAGGAAGATGACAATGAAAATCAATAGTATAACACTCTCAGACCTCCGCCGTATGAACGGAAAGGAAGGACTCATTTTGCAGGGCTGCGGCGGTGAAACACAGGAATGGGTGGACGGCATCAATAAAATGCTCACGGACAAGGAAATACTTCTTGACAATACAAGGTTTGAGAATGTTTCTGTGTTCAAGAGTGACGGCGTAACCTGTATTCTCTATCCCTTTGAAGATGTACACCTTGATATCGGGAAGCTTGCAATATGGCGGTTGCAGTCATACACAGCCTTTGCAGGAATGTGGCTGTCCGACTATGTGGACAACAGGCTCGGCGGTTTTGAACCTGAGCAGAACAATGAAGAAAAGCTCAAACCTGACTGTGCCTTAATAGGGACTGACGGCAATGTGTTTTCCATACTTGGTGTGGCAAGCCGTACACTAAAACAGAACGGTATGGCTGACGAGGCAAAAGAAATGTGCAGTCGTGTTACGAGTTCAGGCAGTTACTGTGAGGCGCTGAATATTATCGGCGAGTATGTAAATATCACAGACGGCAGTGAGCAGTCTGATGATATAGATGAAGATTTCAATGAAGGGCAGGCGATGAAATTATGATTGTATTTAAAACAGAATAAGGCATCAATCGGGGCAAGGGTAAAATCTTGCCCCATATTTTTTATGAAAGGATTTTTAAAATGACTAAGTTAATCAGAAATAAGAAATTCACAAGAATAACGGCACTTTTACTTGCGGTGTCAGTAATATTCGGAACAATGTTTGCACTCCCCGTAAGTGCGGCAAGCGGTGATACGGTAACAATCACCTTCGATTATTGTTATGACAGCGCAGGCAACATAATCAAATTTCAGCAGACAACGGTCAGTGACGGCTACACAGTCGGCACTCCCGGTGAGGAGCTGTGCAAGATTTTTGCAGACGGCAAAGAAGCCTATTGCATTGAACCCGGTCATACCCTCTACTCAGGCAATACGCTGACCGAGGACGGATCAACCGTCTGGAAGAATTTAGGCTCTGCGAAGCAGAAAGCAATTAATCTTGCCCTTCTCTACGGCAAACCCGGTTCAGGAAAAAGCTTAAGCGGAACAGAGGATCAGAAATGGGTGGCAACACAGCTGATTGTATGGGAATTTGTTTCAGGATGCAGAAATACTGCCGACGGTTATAAGTGTACAAATACAAAGTTCATTGACGGCATTTGTGCAGGCGGCGCAAACCCTGGAGTTAAGTCAGTTTACAATGCAATCTCAAAAAGTCTTGCAAATTACTCAACTGTTCCGAGCTTCGCAAGTGCAATCGCTTCAAAGGCTGAAACCTATGAGATGAAATATTTAGACGGAAAATACACATTAACTCTTACCGACAGCAACAATATTCTTTCAGATTTCAGTTTCAAGACAACAGGCGGTGTGAGCGCATCTGTATCAGGCAACAAGCTGACCTTGACTTCAACTTCGCCAGTCAACGATGCAGTAACATTCAACTCTGCAAAGTCAATGCCAAGCGTAGGAAATACAACTCTTGTTCCATATGGTGACGCAAGCCTTCAGGATGTAATCACAGGAGTTGAAAATGACGCTGACCCGATAAGAGCATATTTCAAGGTCAAGACAAGCTCGGGCAATATTAAGCTTGTCAAAACCTCCGAGGACGGCAATGTCGCAAATATTGAGTTTACTGTCAACGGCGATGGTTACAGCAAAACTGCAAAAACCAATTCAAAAGGCGAATTTGAATTAACCGACCTCGTTCCCGGAAATTACACCGTTACCGAGCAGACTCCGACAAAGTACGCCGAACAAAAATCAAAGACCGTAAATGTTGAAAGTGGAAAAACGGCAACTGTATCTTTCAGTAATGTTCTTAAAAAGTGGAATCTTACTGTTACCAAAACGGACGCTGAAACAAAATCTGCACAGGGTGATGCAACACTTGCAGGAGCAGTTTACGGAATCTACAATAACGGCAAGTTGGTTGACAAGTACACCACCGATAAAAACGGCGGTTTTTCAACTTCAAACTATGTATGCGGAGATAAGTGGACTTTGAAAGAAATTGAGCCGAGCGAGGGTTATCTGCTTGACGAAACCGAATATCATATCGGTGCAGAGGCGAAAAAATATACGCTTGAAAACAACAGCATCTCAATAGGTGTTACCGAAGATATACTGAAAGGAAAAATTGCAATCATAAAGCACACCGATGACGGCAGTACAAAAATTGAAACTCCCGAAAAAGGTGCTGAATTTCAGGTGTATCTGAAATCATCGGGAAGCTATGCAAAAGCAAAAGAATCCGAAAGAGATAATCTTATATGTGACGAGTACGGCTTTGCGGAAACAAAGGATTTGCCTTACGGCACATACACTGTTCATCAGACCAAAGGCTGGAACGGTACAGAGTTCATTGCTGATTTTGATGTGTTTATTTCTGAAAATAATAAGACTTACAAATACCTCATCAATAACGCAAGCCTTGAAAGCTATGTAAAGATTGTAAAGGTTGATTCTGAAACAGGCAAACAGATTCCGTATGCTGGCGCAGGCTTTCAGATTTATAATCCTGACGGTAAGCTCGTAACAATGAAGTACACCTATCCGACTGTTACAGAGATTGATACTTTCTACACGAACAGTGATGGTTATCTAATCACACCCGAAACTCTGCCCTACGGCAAAGGTTATTCAGTCGTTGAAGTGCAGGCTCCCTACGGATATATCCTCGACAGTACACCTGTATATTTTGACATTACAGCAGAAAAGATAAGCGAAGAAAACGGCGTTACAATCGTAAAAGCCGAGAAGAAAAACACACCGCAGAAAGGTACAATTACCGTAGAAAAAACAGGCGAGATTTTTTCAAATGTAACGGCAATTGGTGGCGGGTATACAGATGAAAACGGAAATGATATTGCACTTACGACCATATATCAGCCTGAATATTCTGTAAGCGGTTTGTCGGGTGCTGTCTTTGAAACCTATGCTGATGAGGATATTACAACACCTGACGGAACGGTTCGATATAAAAAGGATACGTTTGTTGATACCATTACCACAGACAAAAAAGGCACAGCTACAAGCAAACAGCTTTACCTTGGCAAATATCGTGTTGTAGAAACCGTTGCTCCGTATGGAACAGTTATCAATCCCGAACCTCATACGGTTGAACTTACCTACTCAGGACAGAACGAAAAGGTAACCAACACCTCAACATCATTTACAAACGACAGGCAAAAAGCTGAAATTAACCTTACCAAAATTCTTGAACAGAACGAGAAATTCAACATTGGCAGTAATGACGAAATCCTCAATGTTTCATTCGAACTTTACGCTGATGAAGATTTGAAAGCTGCAAACGGATCTGTCATTCCAAAGGACGGACTTCTTGAAATCATCACCTGTAATGAAAAAGGTAAGGCAACCTTTACAACCGACCTTCCGATTGGAAGTTACTATGTTAAGGAAATCAGCACTGACAGCCACTATATCCTATCTGATAAAAAATACCCCGTTGTATTTGAATACGCAGGACAGGATACAGCAACTGTTCATATTTCGGTAAATGACGGTGAGCCGATTGAAAATGAAATTATCTACGGCACAATCCAAGGCTTGAAAATTGACCGTGAAACAGGCGAAAATATCACAGGCGCATTATTCGGATTGTTCAGTATTACTGAAACCGAATTTACAGAAGAAACTGCAATTCTGACATCAGAATCAAATGAGGAAGGAATCTTCACTTTTGAAAATGTTCCATACGGCGAATACATTGTCAGTGAGTTAAAGCCTGCCAAGGGTTATCTGCCTAATGAAGAAAACTATCAGGTAACAATTTCCAATAACGAAGAAATTATTGAAATAACAGTCGAGAACGATAAAATTCCCGAGTTGAAAACCACTGCAACTATTGACGGCAAAAAGGAATTCACAACTAACGGTGACATTACTATTGACGATGTTGTTTCCTACAAACATCTCACAGCAGGAAAAGAATACACAATCAAAGGCGTCCTTATGGATAAATCCACGGGTAAGCAATTCCTTGTTGACGGCAAAGAAGTTTGTTCCGAAGTAACATTCACACCCGAAACAGCAGACGGCGAAGTAACAGTATCCTTTACCTTTGACGGTTCTGTAATTACCAAAGAAACAGAAATCGTTGCTTTTGAAACTCTCTACCGTGAGGGAACAGAAATTGCAGTACACGCTGACATTGTAGATGAGAATCAGACTGTAACTATTCATCCGCAGCCTGAACCTGAAAAACCGCAGACAGGTGACAATTCAAATCTTGGCTTTTATATCGGATTGGCTTCTGTTGCTGTCGGCTGTTTAATTGCATTTCTCATCATCAAATTTAAGAAGAAAGATGAGGACGATGAATAATGCGCAGGGTGTATATCTGTTCGCCTTTGGGTGGTAATGTATCTGCAAATATTGAAAATGCAAAACGATATGCCCGATATGCGTTAGAGTGCGGTATGGCTCCGTTCATACCGCATTTTTATGCGCTGATTTTAGATGACAGCAACAAAGAAGAAAGAAACCTTGGTATACTTGCGGGACTTTCTCTGCTTTGGGTGTGTGATGAGGTTTGGGCTTTCGGTGATGAAATAACCGAGGGTATGAAAAAGGAAATTCTCTTTGCCGAAAAGCTGAACATCAAAGTCAGATATATATCGGAGAATGATTTAAGAAAATCGGAGGTACAAAATGATAGAGTCAAGAAAAATTAAGTTGTTGAAGTGGATAGCAGGAATATCGGTAATTTTTATAATGCTCGGAATATCCGCAGTAACGGTATTTGCCGCAGGAGATGTTTCGTCTGCAATTCAAAACACTTGGAATTCTGCTCAAACGCAGATAAAAAATGTAGTAAATAATGTTGTGTTTCCTGCTGTAGATATGATTTTAGCAATTCTATTCTTTGTCAAACTTGCAACCGCATATATGGATTACCGCAAGCACGGACAGTTTGAATTTACGGCGCCTGCAATTCTTTTCGGCTGTCTTGTGTTCTCGCTGACAGCACCATTATACATTTGGACAATTCTCTGATAACAAATTTAAACTATAAATACAAGGCTGTTGTGTTAGGCATAACAGCCTTTTGCGGAGGTGATTTATATTTTTGACTGGTTAGGAGATTTTATCGGAGGTATCGGAAGTGCCATAGGCGGTGTGTTCGATTACCTCGGTGAGCAAATCTCAAACGCTATATGGAACACGATGTTACAGTGGTTCTATGAAACAATTTACAACGCTGTCGCAGACTTTTTCACTATGATGGGAAATATGGGCGCAGATGTGTTTGACCTTGAATGGGTGCAGGCGACAATAAACCTGTTTACGCTTTTTGGCTGGACATTGTTCGTCGCAGGCACGGTTGTTGCCGTGTTTGATGTTGCAATAGAGTATCAGAACGGCAGAGCAAATATCAAAACAACCGCTATAAATGTATTAAAAGGGTTCTTTGCCTGTTCGCTGTTTGGCGTAGTACCTGTGGAGTTGTATAAGTTCTGCATCAGCCTGCAAAACACATTCTCAAAGGACTTGTCATCCATAATGGCGGGACAGCAAAGCATTGATTTAGCCGGACAAAGCACAAGTGTTTTAGAAGGTAGTTTTGCAGTAGCAACACAGACAACATTCGGCTTGCTGAATCTGTTATGCATGATAGCCTTTGCCTACTGCGTAATAAAAATCTTTTTTGCAAACATCAAGCGTGGAGGAATTCTGCTCATACAAATGGCGATAGGTGCGTTGTATATGTTCAGCGTTCCGAGAGGATATCAGGACGGCTTTAATCAGTGGATGAAACAGATAGCGGCACTGTGCCTGACGGCATTTATGCAGACAACTCTGCTGTTCCTCGGGTTACTAACCTTCCCCGGCAATATGCTTTTAGGACTTGGAATAATGCTTGCATCAAACGAAGTGCCGAGAATTGCACAGCAGTTCGGACTGGATTCATCGGTTAAGGTAAATATGACGAGCATTGTTCACGCAACTACAACTGCCGTGAACTTGACAAGAAGTGTTGCGAGGGCTGCAAAGTAAAGGAGGAGAATTTATATTATGACAACTTATCTATATCCACAAAACCTCAAAGCTACGGCCAATCTGTGGCTGTGGAGCTTGCGGGATTTTGCAATTATGAGCATAGCGCTTTTGTTATCAATCCTTATACTTGCACAGACGAGAATAATAGTTCCGCTTGCAGTAACACTCTGCTTTGGCTTTTTGTCAATACGACTAGAAGATACAACCATTCTGGATTTTATCCGCTATGCTGTGAAGTATTTTATTTCAACACAACAAATTTTTTACTGGAGGGAGAAAAAGTGAAAAAGCAAAAACGAAAAGGCAAATCTGTTCAGGACTTGCTGGGCATAAAAACCTTTACTAAAAATGGTTTGAAGGTTGGCAAAGAAGAACTCATCTTCTATATGGTTCAGCCGACAAATATTTCTGTACTTTCTCATACGAATATTGAAATCAAGGTGCGCCACCTGATGATGGTGCTTTCTGCTGTGCCGGATATTGAAATCACCTGTACCGATTCCTGCGAGTGTTTCGATACGAACAAAAGCTATATCAAAGGCAGGATTGAAGCTGAACAGAACGAAAAGGTAAGGAAAATTCTGATTAAGGATTTGGGCTTTCTCGACAGTATTCAGACCGAAACCTCAACTGCAAGGAAGTTTCTGTTTATCGCAAGGTGTAAATCTTCAAAATCCGAAAATGTTTTGCAGAAAGCAAACAGAGTTGAGAAGATTATTTCAGACCAAGGCTTTGAAGTAACCAGAATGAAGAAAGCCGACATCAAGCGTTTTCTTGCAATATATTTTGACGCAAGTATGAACGGCGATTTGATGCCCGACTATGACGGCGAACAGTATTATGAAAAGGAGCATACCTATGAAGAAACATAAAGGGAAAATCCAAATGGGAATCGTGATAGGCATATTTTCTGTAATTATAATTGCTTGTCTGATATCAATATTTTCAAGGCTCTATGCCGAAAACAAGGAAACGGAAGAATTCAGACAGCTTGCAGAAATCGTTACTGAGGAAACAACAGATGCAACCATTGAAGAAACCATTAAAAAGCCACATTTATTAAAAGTCAGTGATTTTGATAATGAAGTTCAGGCTGAACAAACAGTGTATTACACGACCTATTACGAACCTCATTCAATATCAGAACTCATTTCAATGAATTCCGAGTGTTTCGGCTGGATAAGCATAGCAGACACAAATATCAATTATCCTGTTATGCATACACCCAGTAATCCGCAGAAGTATCTGAACAAAAACTTTTACGGCGAGTACAGTTTCAGCGGTACACCATTTCTTGATGCAAGGTGTTCAGCCGACAGTACCAATCTCATAATTTACGGACACCATATGAACAACGGCACAATGTTTGCAGACCTCTGTAACTATACTGATTATTCATACTTTGCGGAACATCCGACAGTTGTGCTTGAAACTAAAGACGGAGTATTTGCTTACTCCGTCTTTTCGGTTATGAAAGTAAAATCCGATGATGATTGGTACAGATTCACAACAGTTGGAACGGAAAAAAGCTATAACTCAAGAATTGAATATGCAAAAGAGAAATCTATATACGACACAGGAATTACACCTGTTTACGGTCAGCAGATATTAACGCTTTCAACCTGTTACGGTGATAATCAAAATGACCGCATACTTGTGTTGGCAGTACGAAATTAAGGGGGTTAGAAAATGAAATTGCTCAATAGAAAACCAAAGGTGCTCACACCCGAACAGGCAGAAGAAATATACACCAAAGATTTCTTTGATATGATTCTGCCGTCAACGATAAAGTTCTTCACCGATTATTACATTGTCGACGACTCATACCGCAGTGTGTGGGCAGTCAGAGAATATCCGCCGTCAACTGAAGAACAGGCGATTCTCTCACAGCTTGCAGACAGAAACGGAGTAACTCTCCGCATATATCACAGACTTGTTGAGAGCATGGAACAGCGTAAGATCATACAGAATGCCACACGCAAAAACAAGCTTAAATCAAGCGGTAATGATGTAAACGAAACCATTGAAGCACAGGGCAACTTGCAGGATGTTGTCACGCTGATGGCGAACTTACGAAAAAACAAAGAACCGTTATTGCATTGTTCTGTGTTCATAGAGCTTAAAGCCAAGAGCAAACAGAAATTAAAGGAGTTGCAAACAGATATTGCAATGGAGTTGACACGGTCAAAAATTGAAGTTGACCGTCTGACTTTACGACAGAAAGAAGGCTTCCTGTCTGTAAATCCTATTGGCAGTAATCAGTTCGGAAGTTTATACGAGCGTGTTCTGCCTGCTTCATCTGTTGCAAATTTGTTTCCGTTTAACTTTTCAGGTAAGACCGATCCTAACGGATTGTATATCGGGCGAGATAAATACGGAACTAATATCCTTGTTGACTTTGACAGGCGAACAGAGGACAAGACAACGAGTAACATCCTTATTCTTGGAAACTCAGGTCAGGGCAAAAGTTATCTTCTTAAATTGATTTTAACTAATATCAGGGAAAGCAGAAAGAAAATAATTTGCCTTGATCCCGAAGCGGAATATGAGGATCTGACAAATGCCCTTGGCGGTTGTTACATTGATTTTATGTCAGGCAAATACAAAATCAATCCCCTTGAGCCAAAAGCGTGGAATGACGGTCAGGATGAGATCGATAAGGACGCACCGCCTGCATTTAACAAGGTAACACGACTTCCACAGCACATTGCGTTTTTGAAAGATTTTTTCAGAACCTACAAGGATTTTACTGACGCACAGCTTGATACAATCGAAATCCTGCTTATGAAACTGTACGCACGATTCGGCATTACAGACACAACAGATTACAGCACAAAGAAACCGTCTGACTTTCCTGTGATGAGTGATTTTTATGACTTGTGTGAAGAAGAATATATGACCTACGACCACAAGCGAAAGTATCTTTATACAGAAGAAATCTTGCAGGAGGTTTGTCTGGGTATTCATAGTATGTGTGTAGGTTCAGAATCAAAGTATTTCAACGGTCATACGAATATCACCGATGACAACTTCCTGTGCTTCGGGGTAAAAGGTTTGCTCGACACTAACAAAAGACTCAAAGACGCAATGTTGTTTAATATCCTTTCCTATATGTCTAACAAGTTGTTAGGCGAGGGAAACACCGTTGCATCAATAGACGAACTCTATTTATTTTTGTCTAACCTCACTGCTATTGAGTATATCCGCAACGCAATGAAGCGTGTCCGAAAGAAAGATTCAGCAGTAATTCTTGCCTCGCAGAATATTGAGGACTTCCTGATTCAAAATGTTAAGGAATACACAAAACCCTTGTTCTCCATTCCTACTCATCACTTCTTATTTTTCCCCGGCAATATCAATCCGAAGGACTTTGAAGATGCACTGATGGTTGAACCGAACGAATACGATTTAATAAAATTCGGCGAGCGTGGCACGTGTCTGTATAGGTGCGGTAACGAAAGGTATCTTTTACTTGTTCAGGCTCCCGAATACAAAGCAGAGATTTTCGGCAGTGCTGGTGGAAGATGATTTTTTGTAGACAAGCAAAGAATTGCCTGATATAATTTAATTAAATATTAGGAATTACGAAAGAGTGATATAATGAAAATATTCGAATTAAATCATATTGATCCTATAGAGAGAATAAGGCAGGCAATACAACAATCTATGCAGATATATGTAAATAGACTTATAGAGGGATATTATGAATTTGGAACAGAAGCATCTTTTCAACTCCATTTCTCAAGCATTTTAGATAGATTACTTGAGCTAAATACTAATAGTACTAACGAGTCTTTTACTGTTATGCTTGAAAAAAACTATCCGATTCAAGGTCAAAATGATAAGATTGATATCTCAGTTACATATAAAAATGAAACTGAGACAAAAACTGTTTTAATTGAGTTAAAAAATAAAAAAATCACAGACAGTGCTTCTGACAATGGTAACATTGATTCATATATTGATATATATACATTAAGCACACAATTATATGGTAATAATGAAAATATGATTGATGGTGCATTTTTTATTTTTTTAACTGATTTGCAGACCTATCCAAATATTCCAATACGCGGTACTCGTGTAGAACTTCCAATGTATGATGGTGCAGTCATAAAAAAGAATACTCATTATATGGTTAGTGGTAGATCAGCAAAAGAAAGAACTACTAAATATCCAAATGGGTTTTATTTCATAAAAGAATATAAAATAGAATACACGAAATTTTTTGTAACCGAAAAACCATTTTGGTATTTTATGATTGAATTATAGTTAGTAAAAGGATGATAAAATAGTAGGAGGAATTATGTGCATTTATTATGATATTACAACATCTAACAAAGCGTTTGAATTTTTACTTGATGAACTTGGTTTTTGTAGCGAAGACTTAATTATGGAGTTCTATGTCAATTGTAATAATGATATTGAACTATTTTGGGAAAGAAATAAACATCATATTGAAAATATTGATATTAATCAAGTTCGTTTTGTGGCTTTTCATGTTACTGGAAGTCTTGATGATTGTTGTGAAATAAACACCTTTGGCGTTAGAAATTTGCAATATGTACTTAGCCACAACACAAAATTATCTTGTTTACTACAAGAATGTGGTATATCTTTTAATATTGAGAAACGCACTATGAGCATTGGCAATACTATATATAATATTGATTTTGATTATTACTGCAATTGTAGAATCAAATCATCGTTTGATGAAAAATTAAAATCAGTTGCACACCGTGTATTCTATGATTTTTGTGTTGATGGATTTATGTATAATGATTACATTGAAAGCTATGGAACTGATATTCATAAGCGCCCAGAGTTTATTAGAACTTTGATTGATCTGTCCGATGAAGCTCAAAAATTGGATGCGTATTGGAAAGCAAAAAGTAAACCCTATAAAGTGGTGTTTTATGCAACAGCAGAACAAATACACAAATTTACTTTTGGAGAGTTAAATAGAAACAGTCTGCCATATACTGAATATGAGCAAAATGTTATTAAAAAATGGATGCTAATAAATGCTGTTGATCGAGCTTTTGAACCTTGTAGAGAATGTTTTATCTATATCAGAGATGATGCTTATATTCCAGCTAATCAAATTATTCGTTGTGAAAAGATGAGCTGAATATTAACGGGAAATTTAATGTTTTATTGTATTTTGATTTCAATTGAATATGGTACCAAGCCAGTTGCTCATTAGTTTTTATGATTATGAGTTAGCTGGCTTTTATACGGAGGTGATTTTGTGAGTGCAACCATAGGTGCGGCACTGAAGAAAATAGCAGTTGCTCTGCTAACAGATAAAAAAGTAATAAAAACAATAGGCGGTATAGTAATCGGCATAATCATAATTGTGGTTATGCCGATTGTTGCTGTTGTTTCCGTTTTCAACGGAAGTATGGATATTGATACCGACAAGCTCTATCAGTCCATACAAGAAAACATTTCAGCAGAGCAGATGGAAAATCTACAGCTTATCAACGACACAATGACAGAGGTTGAAAATCAACTCAAAAGCAAAAAGCTGTCCGACTATAACGCACAGGCAGAGGTTATCTATCTGTTTTCTCTGTCCGATAAATCAGAGGATGAGGATTTTGTAAAAAACTTTGTTTCCTGCTTAAAAAAGAATCAATCTGACGAAGATTTGATTAAAACAGTTAATGTAAAGTTTGGTACGGAGATTGAGTATAGTGAGTTTCAGAAGCTGATGCAGTCAATCAAGGGAGCGGAAATCAGTACGGCAGGCTTAATATAACACCTATGATTAATCCGATAAGTGAATTACCTCAAGATAAAGCAGCATTTTTTGAATTTGTAAAAGCATAAATATATTCACAACAGCCGAAGTAGAAAATACTTCGGCTGTAATTACAATATATAGATTTTAAAAACATAAAATTTAATAATCTACTCCCTCTTGCTTTATCATATTATCTTCAATTTTATAGTGTTTGGTAATTTCCATATTATCGGCAACCCATAGTGCTAAATCGCCCGAAGAAAGATCTGCATCGTCATCAAAAGCTCCGCATACGGAAAAGTCGTCATCACGGTAGCAATTAATAGCTTTGTAGGTTTTATCTATAATTACATAGGAATATTCTACCGCAATAATCTTTCCGTTCTTACCGTTATATTCACTGAAAGTAAAATCAGTTGCCCATTTTTTATCATTCCATGACTCTGGCATTGTAACATCCGGTGTACTTATACCGTCAACAAGTATATTAAAGTAATCCATAATGCTTTCAGGAGTTTCAAAAGTAACGTCCGGGAAACTGTCTATTACCTTCCCTATATTTATATATTCAATGTTATCGCAAATTAAATCTTTAATACCATCATATTTGCCACTAAATAAATCTTTATAAGCTTGTTTATATTTGTCATCTATTGGCATTAGTGATGGAATGATATAGTTATCTATACTTAATTTGTAGGGAGAAATATTTTCGCTGGCATTTGTTTTGTTTGCATCAGGACTAAAACAAGCAATAGATGTATAATTCTGAGCGTATAATTTCCAGTTTGAAGGAATATCAAGTGAAAAAGTTATATAATCACCTTCGCTGTTTTCCGTCACAGTTTTTGTTTCTATATCAGGCTTAATAATTGTATTGTTCTGCTGACAGCCTACAAGCAAAATCATAAGTACGATGGATATTATTGCTGATAAGATTTTGTATTTCATTTGTATGCTCCTATTATATATTTCAATATAAAATTACTTGTTACTTGAGATTTTTGATTATATTCATTTGAAATTACTAAATTGTGATAATTATTATAACTCTTGTATTACTTTTTGTAAAGTAATAATAAAATATATTTCAAACTTCATTATGTTAATGTTGTTTCTAACGAAAAGCACGCAAAACTCAGCAATGAATTAAAGAAACTGCTAAAATTACTAATAGGAATGAAAATGATATTGTTAAATAAAAAATAATTTGAATCAAAGTGGTTTTCTAATAGCTAATAAGGAAGAAAGTGTTAGAGTATGAGCTGTTATATAAGTCGTACTTTCTTTGCCTACAAATAATTAATTAAATATCAAATATGTGGAGGTAAAATCAAAATGAAGAAAACAAGCGTAAACATAATGTACGATGATGAAAAGCTGAATGCAATCAGGCTGTATATGTCACAGCGTGATTTGGATTTCAAGGTAGAACTTGAAAAATCTGTGGACGCTCTGTACGCAAAATATGTCCCTGCAAATGTCAGGGAGTTCATTGATATGAAAGATTCACAGGTGAAAACACCCAAGCCTAAAAAGCCAAAGCCACAGGAAGAAAATACCGAGGTGGTAACTTGAAAAATCAAAACTTCGGAATAGAAATTGAAATGACCGGCATCACTCGCAGTACTGCGGCGAAAGTGATTGCCGGTTATTTTCATACAGACGCAACTCATGTCGGCGGTTGCTACGATGCGTATTCTGTCCGTGACAATGACGGCAGGATGTGGAAGATTATGCGTGACGCAAGTGTCCATTGTGAAAACCGTTCAGGACAGAATGCAAGCTCTCTGTACTCGGTAGAGTTTGTCACTCCCATTTGTAACTATGATGATATAGAAACTATACAGGAACTTGTCAGAAAGCTTCGTGGTGCAGGAGCGAGAGTCAATTCAAGCTGTGGTCTCCATTGCCATATAGATGCGTCAAGACATACTCCTAAAACACTTCGCAACATAGTAAACATTATGGCGGCTAAAGAGGATTTGCTCTACAAGGCATTGAAAGTGAATGTGTCAAGGGAACATTACTGTCAGAAGATGGACACACGTTTCCTTGATGAAATCAATAACCGTCCTCCGATGTCAATGGAGCAGATAAAATCAATGTGGTATGACGGCGAGGATTACAGTTACAGACATTATGATGATACTCGCTACCACGCACTGAATCTTCACAGCGTGTTCTACAAGGGTACGATTGAATTTCGTCTATTCAATTCCACTTTACACGCAGGAGAAGTAAAGTCAGCGATTCAGCTTTGCCTTGCAATCAGTCATCAGGCTTTAATTCAGAAGTCAGCAAGACACGCTAAAACTCAGTCGGATAATGAAAAGTACACTTTCAGAACTTGGCTTTTGAGATTGGGCTTGATAGGTGACGAGTTCAAAACAGCTCGTCATCATCTTCTAAAAAATCTAGATGGCAACATTGCATGGAAAGATCCTGCACAGGCTGAAAAACAAAAGGAAAGGCTTGCTCAAAAACGAGCCGCAGAACTTAATAACACAAACGAAAATATAAATATCAACGAACCCGAAGTCAATCCTGCTTCAAATGATGAGCAGGAAGATACTTCGGGTTTTGCTATGAGTATGTAAGGAGAGAAATCTATTATGAGTAAAAAATTATACATTGCTTATGGGAGTAACCTCAATCTTAAACAGATGAAATACCGTTGCCCCACAGCCAAACTTGTGGGAAAGGGTATAGTCGAAAATTACGAATTACAGTTCAAAGGTATGCATCACTGTTCCTATGCGACAATCGCACCTTGCGTCGGTAAGTCCGTTCCCGTTGCACTGTGGGAGCTTCAGCCGAGAGATGAAAAACTGCTTGACCGCTACGAGGGCTATCCCTCTCACTACTTCAAGCAGGACTTGCCTGTGAAATTGAATAGCGGTTCGGAATTGACTGCAATGGTTTACATTATGAATCTTAAGCAGCAGTTCGGATTGCCCGGTGCAAGCTATTACGATACAGTATCGCAAGACTATAAGGACTGCGGTTTTGATTTAAAAGTATTAAACGAAGCCGTGAATGACAGTGCGGAGAAATTCTACGAAAGCCTTGAACAGAACAATCTGTTTGATTCACCTGATGAAGATGAAAATATGGGAATGGGTGGTATGAGTTTATGAACGAGAGAAAGAAATTGAAAAAGCAACTCGTCAATAAATATATTTTCAAAATGTATTTGTCTGTGAACGAAGTCAAGAAAATACTTTCTGAAAATCCAAAGGACAAGCACGACACTCTCTTTGCTTCACTCACAGTCGGCTGTGTAAAAATCAACGCCGTAGTATTTCCTACTCCCGATAAAATGCTCCTCGGATTTGATATTCTTGTAAAGGACACACCCGAGAGCGAAGAATGGATTTGCTATGACACTTTGAGTGATGAAATCAAATTATCCCCTCGCAGTATAGAACAATCAATGTTCGATATTCTGAATCGTGAGGTTAAGGAGTACGGACTGTCATATACCGACTGCAATTTCGAAGTGATAAACGGTAAAGTGATTAAATGAATAATATCGGCGATAATCTCGCCACATTCGCCTCGTGTCGGCTTTTAAAGGAGAAGTCGGAAAAGTATCCGAAATCGAATAAAAGCCGAAATCGGGCGGTTTGTGGCAAGGTGTGAAAAATCGATGATATGGTAAATCGGGCGGTATTTCAAGGGCTGAAAAATAAGCAGGAGAAAGACACGGGGTTGCAGTTGCTCCCTCGTGTCGGTTCACAGCAGACGGCAACGCCGACTGCTATGCGGTTTTTCGCACTTTTAGGTCTCACAATTTCATAGGAGTTAATTTTAAGCATTGGGGTTATATATGTGGATTGTTCTGCCCGATTTGCCGAATAAACAGCCATAATTGTAGGAGTTACAACTATGGGTTGTGACTTTAAAGGAGGTTTTGTACTTGAATGAAAAGGATAATAGAAAAGAAGTTAAAAGAAAATTTGCACTTTGGATAAAAGAATCAACACTTGATATGGTTGAAAATATTTACAAGGAGGATAACTGTGATAGTAGAAGTGAATTTATAGAAAAAGCAATCATTTTTTATATAGGTTACCTTTCTTCTAATGACAATAGTCAGTATCTTCCAAACATTCTTACATCAACTTTAAAATCAATTGTTGCCGAGAGCGACAATCGAATGAACAGGATGATTTTCAAACTTGCTGTCGAGCTTGCGATGACAATGAATGTTGTTGCCGCTACGCAGAATATTGATAAGGAATTGCTTAATAAACTTCGTGGTGAATGTGTAAAAGAAGTCAAAAGATTAAACGGTTCTTTTTCTTTAGACGATGCTTACAATTGGCAGAAAGGATAAATTATAATGCCAAGACTGGTTACCAAATTCAAATATCTCAAGCCAAATCGAAAAGTAAGTGCAGGCGGTTATGCAAAGTATATTGCTACTCGTGATGGCGTTGACAAGATAGACGATACGCAAAAGTTTGCTCCTGCAACGACTAAGCAGAAGAATCTAATTGAAAAAATCATAAAAGATTTTCCAGACTGCAAGGAAATGTTTGAGTATGCGGACTACCTTGAAAAGCTGAATATGGGTACGGCATCCGATTTTATTTCCCGTGCGATTGAGGATAATGCTTATGAAATTGAGGGCAGAAAATCATATGCAAAATATATTGCTACCCGTCCCCGTGCCGAAAGATTTGGTTCTCATGGTCTGTTCACAGATGATGGCGTACAGGTTCAGTTGTCAAAGGTATCTGAAGAACTTAACAATCACAAAGGGAATATTTGGACTGCAATTATTTCAATTCGCAGAGAAGATGCTGAACGGCTTGGCTTTAACACGGGTACTCGATGGAGAGATATGCTACGAACACAGACAGCAACTCTTGCTGAAAACTTGAAAATACCTACACAAAATCTTCATTGGTATGCTGCATTTCATAATGAATCACATCATCCACATGTCCATTTGATTGCATATTCAACTGTTGAAAATGAAGGTTATCTTACTCAAAAGGGAGTTAAAAATCTGCGTTCCTCTTTTGCGAAGGATATATTCCAACAGGACTTATTATGCGTATACGAAAAGCAAACAGAACACAGGGATAAGCTACGAGCAGAGGCGAGGTGTGTTGTTGATGATTTGGTTTCAAAAATCAATTCTGAAATCTATATCAACTCATCTATTCAGCAAAAGTTGTTGGAACTTGCCCACAGACTTTCAAAGACAAGTGGGAGGAAGGTTTACGGTTATCTCAAGCCTGATGTAAAGTCACTTGTTGATTTCATTGTTGAAGAACTTGCAAGTGATGACAGGATTAAGAAACTGTATGATTTATGGTATGAGCAAAAGGAAAACACAATCAAAACCTACACAGATGAAGTGCCGGAAAGAATACCTCTTGTTAATAACAAAGAGTTCAAGTCAATTAAGAATGCAATAATCAAGGAAGTAATGAAACTAAAACTCTCCGAAGATGAGGTTGAAGAAATCGAGAATACAGACGAAGAACTTGTTACAAGTCCCTTTAAATATGAAGAAAACACCTCTGCTGAATCAGATTTTGATTCAAGCAAAGGTGTTCTATATCCCCGTTATTCAATTAAAACTAACCGAAACAGCGTTGCAGTTTCTTCATTAAAACTCCTGCGTTACCTCTGCAATATGATTCAAAGCAGACTCCGTTTTGAAGAAAAGCAGAAAGCACAAAGAACAGATAAAAAATTACAGCAGAAGATTAATGATAAAAAGCAGGCTCAGGGGTTGCATTAGCTTTGATGTTCAATTATCCATTTTGTTAAATCGTCTAATTGAAGTTTACCGTCTGCTAAATTTAATATTGTTGTGTAAAGTTCTTTTTGAGTGTAATCAAGTTCAATTCCGTTAAGCGCAAGAAAAACGAGTATAGTATGAGTTCCAATTCGCTTATTACCATCTATAAAAGCATGATTTTTTATTATGCCATATCCAAGTCGAGCCGCTTTTTGCTGTATGGTAGGAAATAAATCTTGATTGTCAAATTTCTGAAATGGTGAATTGATTGCAGAATCAAGCAATCCCTCATCTCTTACGCCATCAAGTCCGCCTGTTTCTTTAATTAATGTCTTATGCATTGCTAAAATTTGAGATTTAGATAAAACAATCATTTGGCAAGAACCTCATATGCTTCCTTGTTTTTAGCAACTAATCTTTTGGAAATAGCCATAACATCCTCATCATTCGCAAGCTGTTCGTTTTCTGCCTGACTGAATTCAACAATTAAATAGCGAGGAACATTATTTTTCAAAATAACAGCTGAACCGTTTTCATCAACAAGTCTTGCAACTTTTGAAAAATTTTGATTTGCTTCAGTGATTGAAACAAGCGATTTTGTATTAACATTCATAAAAGCACCTCCATATATATTGTATGTTAATAGGATGAATATATCCTATTTTTATTATAATCCGGCAAGACAATTATGTCAATAAGAATTTATCACCAAGGGGCAACTATACCCAAACACTGACCGATGCCTCATGTCACAGTGATAGGAGAAGAACTACCCAATCTAAGATATTACAGCAGAAAAGAAAAATATATTAAAACTAAGGAAGTGATAACAATATCAACATACATTTATTTTACAAAAGAACAACGAGAAGAGGCAAGGCGAACAGACCTTGCCTTTTTTCTTGTAAGCCAAGGTGAAAAAGTTAAAAAGTCAGGTTCTGAATACGAATGGCTTGACGGCTCACAAAAGGTTACAATCAGAGGTCACCTTTGGTATCATCAGTACGAACAGAAAGGCGGTGATGCAATAGATTTTGTTCGTAAATTTTACAACAAGGATTATGCACAGGCGGTTGAAATGCTCTTGAATGGTGGAGGTCAGATAACAACTTCACCAATCATAGAAAAAGAACACAAGCCTTTCAAACTGCCACAAAAGAATGACAGAATGAGCAGACTTTTTTCTTATCTGCTGTTGACTCGTGGTATTGATAAAGATGTGCTTTATGAATTTGTGCGTAGAAAGATGATTTATGAATCTGCCGACTACCATAATGCTGTGTTCGTAGGCTACGATACAAGCGGCACACCTCGCCACGCACACAAGAGAGGAACTGCAACAAGCAATCCGTATAAGGGAAATGTTGCAGGCAGTCAACCTGAATTTAGTTTTCATTGGCATGGAAAAAGCGACAGATTATATTTGTTTGAAGCACCGATAGATATGCTCAGTTTCATTTCAATGCACAAAGATAATTGGCAACAACACAGCTATGGGGCATCCTGTTCAGTTTCGGACATGGTGCTTTTTCAATGCCTGAAAGACAACCCCAACATCAAAAAAGTGTATCTTTGCTTTGATAACGACCAAGCCGGACAGTTAGCAAACAAAAGAATTGCAGAAAAATTAAACAAAATGAACATACAAAATGAAATCCTCATTCCAATTCATAAGGACTGGAATGAGGATTTAACTTTATCAGAGAAAGGAGATGAACAATTATGCCGTCAGGAATTATAACTTTGATTATCGCAACAGGCACAATGTTTGCTATGTTAATAATCATTTCAACTGTGGGTAATTACTATTCGCTGAATCGTATAAAGGATAAAACTGTTGGACAAGGACAGCACGGCACGGCTCGTTGGGCGACCAAAAAGGAAGTCAAAAAAACATACAAACGAATTGATTTTCAGCCTAACGAGTGGAGAAATAATCCTGAAAGCAGACCAACTGAACAAGGAATAGTTGTTGGCTGTAGGAACAGCAGAAAAGGAACAACCGCATTGGTTGATACAGGAGATGTCCACGCTCTGATGATTGGTGCGGCAGGTGTCGGCAAGACTGCATATTGGCTTTATCCTTGCATTGAATATGCCTGTGCTACGGGTATGTCATTCATGGTAACCGACACTAAGGGCGATGTTGTTCGGCATTACGGAACAATCGCAGAAAAGTATTATGATTACGAAATTTCTGTTATAGATTTACGAAATCCAACTCGATCCCACGGTAACAATCTTCTCCACCTCGTAAATAAATATATGGACTTATACAAAGCAAATTCCAAACAGCTTGTTTACAAAGCAAGAGCAGAAAAGTATGCAAAAATCATTTCAAAAACGATTATTCTTTCCGGTATGGACTCGGCTTCATTTGGACAGAACGCTTACTTTTATGATGCGGCAGAGGGACTTTTAACAGCGACCATTCTGCTTGTTTCAGAATTCTGTGAATCCGAAGAAAGGCATATTGTTTCGGTATTCAAAATCATTCAGGAGTTACTTGATCCGACCAACAAGAAAGGCAAAAATCAGTTTCAGCTATTAATGGATTATCTTCCCGATGACCACAAGGCAAAATGGTTTGCAGGGGCGGCTCTCAACACAGCTGAACAGGCTATGTCAAGCGTAATGAGTACGGCACTTTCAAGACTGAATGCCTTTCTGGATTCCGAACTTGAACAACTTTTGTGCTTTGATACGGAGATTGACGCTGAAAAATTCTGTAATGAAAAGTGTGCGGTGTTTATTGTAATGCCGGAAGAAAATCCTAACACATTCTTTATGGTGTCGCTCATAATACAACAGCTTTATCGTGAGATACTATCCGTTGCAGATGAGAATGGCGGTGTACTTAAAAACCGATGTGTATTCTTTTGTGATGAATTTGGCACTTTGCCGAAGATTGATTCAGCAGAGATGATGTTTTCAGCCTCTCGTTCAAGGCGGTTACAGATAGTTCCGATAATACAATCCTTTGCACAGTTGGAGAAAAATTACGGAAAAGAGGGTGCTGATGTTATCATCGACAACACCCAACTTACCATCTTTGGCGGCTTTGCTCCGAATAGTATCTCTGCGGAGATATTATCAAAGGCGTTAGGCAGTAGAACAGTGATGTCAGGCTCTGTTAGCAGGAGTAAGAATGACCCTTCACAGTCCTTACAGATGATAGAGCGACCGCTAATGACAACTGATGAGTTAAAATCGCTTCCTAAAGGCACATTTGTTGTTATGAAAACAGGCTTTTATCCGATGAAAGTCAAGCTAAAACTGTTTTTTAAATGGGGTATTGAGTTTGAGGAAAAGTATGAAGTTGCTGAAAATGGCAACCGTAAAGTTCACTACGCAAACCGTTTGGAACTGTTCAACAACATCATTAAAACATATCATCCCAAATTACTTGAACAGCCTGTTGCTGATTCAAATTTTAAAGATGCAAGTGGTGAAAATAAACACAAAAATGAAAATCTTAAGACCTTACCAAACACAGAACAACCCGACAGTGAAGATATTTCAAATTCTGACCGACAGGACGAGCAAACAGAAGAATCTGAAAATTTAAGTCTTGAACAGGACACAGACAAGCGGAAAAAAACAGTAATAAGAACCGAAAAACCGCAACAGGAGGATAACAGTTATGAGTAGATTAACTTTTTTGTATCAGATGAATTTACCACACCGAGCGATAGCCGTCTATACCTACCTCTACGACCGAGTAAACAAAAACGGCGAGTGCTGGCCCTCTGTAAAAACAATAGCAGGCGACATAAAGCTGTCGCCTGCCACGATCCGCAGAGCTATTAAAGATTTAAGAAAAGCCGGATTAATAGAGACAAAACAACGTTTTCGTGAACAAGGGGGGAAGAGTAGCTTGCTGTATAAAATAAATTCAGTGTAGTGTTATAGATGAATTTGTAAGATAAGTATATTCATATATTGAAATCTTTGCATATTTTTGCTAAAATAAAGGTGCATGGACATTAAATCACGATATGATTTAAACGAATATATTAATTAGTGTTAACTGGCGGATGTAATATAAGGTAGGTGAGAAGTATGCTAAATATAGCGATTGTAGATGATGAACATATATTTATAGATACTTTGATTGATAAAATTACTGATTGTTGTAATTTATTAGGGATAAAATATACTGTCGATAAATATTCTAACGGATATAGCATACTTGAAAATTATAAAAAGTATCATATAATTTTTCTGGATATTGAAATGCCTTTTATTGATGGAATTACCGTTGCCGAAAAAATCAATGAGCTAAAAAATCAGTCGGAGTTTCCTTATTTTGTTTTTATAACAAGCCATGATGAACTTGTTTTTGATGCTTTAAGCAGTTTTCCGTATTCATTTATTAGAAAGTCCGATATAAATAACAAAGCTATTTTGCAAAATTGCTTTATTAAATTGTCACAAGTAGTGGAAAACAAAAGCAAAACTATTAGGATTCGAACAAATAAACAAGACATTGTATTAAAAATATCGGATATTATTTATATTGTAAAATTAAAAAATTATTCATATATTCACACGGCTTCTGAAAAATATTCTGTTAAATCTTCTTTGAAAGAATATGAAAACATATTATCGAAGGATGGTTTTATTCGTTGCCACGAGGGGTACATTGTTAATTTAAATGAAATTTGTAAAATATTAGATAAATCTATTTTGTTGAGTAACAATGAGGTTATTCCTATAAGCAGGAGTAAGGTAAATTTGGTAAAAGAAGCTTTTATGAAAAGGATTGTTTACTTAAATGGATAGTATTAATATTATTTTTGAGTTATTAGTAAATTTATTTCAAGGGATAATGTTTGTAACCTTTTGCTATAAGTTTTTGTCTACTACCGAAAATAAGATGAAAAATAAGATTGCTTATTGCACTGCTGTTGTTTTAATGTTTTTATCGATTACTTTGATAAATTATTTTTATTTAACATTTGCCTATATAGAGACTATTGTATTTTTTGCAATTATGATACCATACTGTGTCATCTTTTTTAAGGATAAACTGTACATAAGACTTTTGACCCCATTATCGTTGAATGTGCTATATTCTGTTCTTTCTTTTGGTTTGAATTATTTCTTTTCTGCATTTATTAATTGCGATTACAATTATCTTATGACCGAGAGCACAACATATAGATATATATATGTATGTTTGTCTAATCTGATTTTTGTGGTTATTCTATATTTGATATATCACTTGTTTAAAGAGTATTTTCATATGATGAGGCTAAGGGATGTATTTTTATCGCTTGTAATGCCAATTGCAGGTATCATTGTTGCTACTTTAACATTTTTAGTATCGTCAAATGCTTCAATTCCTAATTCTAACCGAATAATTCTTGGCTTTGTTTCGTTAATTATTATTAGCTTCACTTTTTTGAATTTTTATATGATTAAAAATATATCAAACAATTATGCATTGCAGAAAGAAAATTTAGTTGCAAACAAAGAAAAAGAAATATATCGATTAGAAATAGCAAATTCCGAAAGATATATCCAGGAGGTTTCAACAATCAAGCATAACATTAAGAATCAACTTTTATGTATTGAAAGCTTAATTGATGAACAAAATTATACTCAGGCAAAACAGATATGCAACAATATTAATGATAATATAAAAATTAATACTCATATGTATAAAACAGGCAATATTTATCTTGATGCTATATTGAATGTTGTTTATGGAAAGGCAGCGGAAAATAAAATAAATCTAACTGTTCAGTGCAACACAAATCTTAAATTTATCAGTTGTGATGACTTATTAGTACTTATTGGGAACCTCGTAGATAATGCTATTGAAGCGCTTTGCGACGAACAGATAAAAGAATTAAAAATAGATATTTTGCAAAAGGGCACATATGCAATTTTAAACATACAAAATTACAGCAGTAAATCCGTTTTGAAAACAAATCCAAACCTTCTCACCAATAAAATTGATGTTAAAAATCACGGCTACGGGCTTAACAGCGTAAAAAGAATCGTAAAAAAATATGGAGGTAATATTGCTTTTTATGAAGAAAGTAATTATTTTTATGTAAATATTATGATGGATATTCCAAATATACCCAAATAACGACTAATTATACCCAAATTAAATATACCATATAAAAATCTGTTATACTTTTGATAGAAAATTGTTGAGGAAGCATATTTATGCAGTATTATCTATCAGAATGTATAACAGATTTTCTTTTGCGAAAGAAAACTATTAGGAATGAGGAAAAGGATATATATGTTTACGGAGTTGAACTTATAATTTCCTCTATAATCAATTTGTTGATTTGCTTAATAATAAGTTTATTGTTTGAGGATTTTGCTAATGGTTTGGTGTTTTTTATATCATTTTCGTCACTAAGAAGATTTACAGGTGGATTTCATTCTAAGTCTTTCTTGAGATGTAATATAATTTTTGCGGTTATAGTTGTTATAGCCCTATCAATTAACAGGTATCTAAGCGATGTATTTGATTATGCTGTTTTCTCTGTATTGTTAACGGTTTTTACTTTGTTAATAATTGTGCTTTTTTCGCCGGTATATAATGACAATAAAAAGCTAACGGAACAGGAGAGAAAACAATTTTTATTAAAATCAGTCTTAGCCTACTTAATTCATATTTTAATTTACTATTTATTCCTTATATTTGGTATTAAACTAAATATTATAATAATTAGTGATTTTATAGTTGCCGGAATGATTGTAGGGGGAGTTTTCAACAATAGATTAATGTATCGAAACTAATATTAAATTGTATTATAGTTTTATCCTAATAGATGATTTAATTGTTTATTTGCAGTTCGGTTCCAATTTTTGAACATTTACAAATATTAAATAAGGGAGAATGTTAAAATGAAAAAAACAAATTTATTTGCACTTACTATTGCAAAGGTAGCTTTAATTGCAGTAAAAGAAGCCTCTGGAACTGCTTCGTGGTATGGCAGTTATCAGCCAAAAGAGCCTAAAAAACTTAAAGAATATATTAGTAAAAGAAAAATAAAGTGAATTCTTTTTGCAGGCGGAATGGATTATGACTCTATTATAAAAACTACATCTGTTTTTTTGTTATCGCTATAAAGATAGCTATATTTTGTTAAGGAGATTCAATAATGCTAAATGTATCTGTTTTTGAATATTTAAATCAAAAGGTTATGTATATTCAAGATGTTAATTACTATTTTGGAATAAGGAATGACTTTGATATAAGACTTGGCGATTATGAATTTAGCGAGGAAGAAATTTTGAATATAGCTAAAGAAAATGACCCTGAAGAATACGAGATTTTTATAAATACGAGTATTGAAGATCGTTTGAGTAAAATTAATACATATGATATTGAAAAGATAAAAAAAGATTCAACTTACGGACAGGTTACTCTATGTTTGCACCCATCAAGAAGGTGTAATCTTAATTGCAAGTATTGTTTTAGAGAATCCGAGTATCTTGGAGATGAACAGCTCACGTTTGAAGTTGCTAAAGATGCGATAGATTTTTTAGTTGAAAAATACGCTCCTTGCGCAAGCAAGTATGTTGTGGATTTCTCCGGTTCGGGCGAGCCTTTGCTTCATATTGATTTAGTAAAGCAAATTGTTGATTATTGTAAGCAGAAGCGCAATGAAATATGTAAAAATATTGAAGTAATGTTCTGCACGAACCTTACTCTGCTCACACCGGAAATAGTTGAGTATTTGGATAATGAGCCTGCTATAATTTTAGGGACAAGCATTGACGGCGATCAAATTACTAATGATAACAACAGAGTATATATTAACGGAAAAGGTACATATGCTGACATAGTAAAAGGTCTCAAAATGTTTAAAAATAAGAAATTAGGATTTGCTGTCACTATCACTCCATTAAATCAAGATGTTGATTTAATTTATGACCATCTATATCATCTCCCAAATGTTGATTGCATAAGTATGAGTTTTATTCGATGCTATGATGGTTCAAAGTATGATTTTGATAATTTTAATGTTAATTATTTGATAAAAAGATATGAATTGTTTTGCGAAAGAATATTTCTAGAGTTAGAAAATGATAACTTGGATTATTTAAAAAAATTGCTTATTGGAACAGATGTATTTGGCAGCTATATTATTCAAGCAATATTTAAAAGTTTTAAAAAATTATACAAGTGTGATGCTGGTAAGAACAGAATTGTTGTAGGCGGCAAAGGTAATATTTTCGGATGTAGTGTAATGATGGGAAATAATGATTTTTTAATTGGTAATGTTCACTCGGGTATTGATGCGGAATTACAGAATAAATTTTATATTTCACCAATTTTAACTCAGTACAAATGTATCGACTGTTTAGTAGCTCCTCGGTGTGGCGGAGAATGTTACGTAAGTTCATACTCAAAATATAATGATATGGTTACCCCTGTAAGCAAAATGTGTGATATAAAAACCGAGTTAATTAAGCTTAGCATAGCTTTCGTACAGAAACTGAGAAGTAAATATAAAACCATATATAATAAACTATTTAAATTTGTCTTAGAGATTCAGAATTACTCTATTACAGATTCGTCAATTTTAAGTATAATGAATTGGTTGAAGTTAAAAAATTATAAAGCGGATTTAAATGATGTATTACAAAATGTTGATTGTTCATTGCACGGAGTTATTCCCGCACAGGCTTTAGAATACTTAAGGCTTTATGATAAAAAAGCGGATTCATATCAAATTGAAAGCATATCTGAAATCACGGAAGTTAATTTACCAGCAATATGCTTATTGAATAAAACTAAAGCGAATGGATATCATTATGCACTACTAGTTGATATTAATGAAAAATATGTCTCATTTTATGAAGGCAATTTTACAAATATGTGTTCTGTACCGATAAATGAGTTCTTATGCAATGTTTCAAACATTTTTTTGTTTTAGAAAGTATGTTAAAGTATATAGGAATGATTGTGAAAGGAGAAATTTCAATGAAAAAAATAAATCTAAATGAATATGTCAAAACTTCAAATTTTATTAAACCAGTAAGTACAGAAGATATAAATGGCGGTTGCACTTTGGTACTTGGTTGTAACAATTATGGGTTCTATACAAAGTCTTATACTTATAAGTGTGATAAAGTAAGTGCGCACACAAATGCCGCAATAGCATACGCAAATAGTCATAAATACGGCCCCGGAAAATATCAGGTAACTGGAAAATCAAGTGTTGTATTTCTTGGATAATAATTAAATAGCAACATCATTTCCTATATACTTTTAACATGTTATCCGTAAATTTTGACATAGTTGTATCAATAAACTTTTGTTTAAAGTAAATTATTATTATACAGAGGAGTAAGCTGATGAAAAAATTTTTAAGTATTTTATTGGCAGTCGTATTAATATTTTCTGTTTTAACCTGCGTCGGATGTGAAGCAGACAAAAAAGAGGAGAATACAATTACTTATTATCACTATGAACCGCAAGTATCAACAGTCAGCTCCTTTATATATGATTATAACAAGGAATTTGGTAATACAGATTATAAAATAAATGTTGTTGAGTTTGATGATATGAAAGAAATGGCAAGTCGTCTTTCAACCGAAATAATGGCGGGGAAAGGTCCTGACATTATAACATCAGCTGAATTGGAAATGTTGTCATCATCAACAGAAAAACTGATAAAACAAGGGATATTTGCGAACCTTGATGATATTTTTGACGATGATTTATCTGATGATAAGTTGGATTTATCAGATTATAATTCTAATATTCTCAACGCAGGTGTTTATGAGGGAAAAAGATATTATTTACCTGTTGTTTTTGAACCACAAATATTATTAACATCATCCGTTGAGTTTTCAAAATATTCAGATGATAATGCTGAGAGCAAATTAACATATGACGGTGTGGTAACCCTGAATAACAATATCCTAAAAGATAGAACAAATAATAGATTTTTTTATGACTCAGAAGATTATAAAAGAATTCTCCTTAATTATATTGATGAGCATGTAGATCTCTATTCTCAAAAGTGTAATTTTGACAGTGAAAATTTCATGGAATCAATTACTTCGTTAAAAGAGTTTTGTAACAGTAATGAAAATAAGACAGATGAAATTGTGCCTATCTTTTCTGTTTCCGGGCAGTATGAATTATTTGCACTCTATGATGAAATTGCGGCGATTGATAATGACGGAGACAAACCGTTGATTACAAATATGCCAAATCAGGATGGTGCTCCGATAGGAAAGATTATGGATGCAATTTTTATAAACAATAATTCGAATAATAAACAAAAAATACTGAAATTCATTAAGTATGCATTGTCAGAGAAAGTTCAAAGTGACTATTGCGGAGCAAATATCAAAAATTATGAACCAGGTACTTCATGGGGAACCGGGTGGGAGTATCCTGTAAATAATCAATCTTACGATAGTTTATTTAATAAAGCACAAGCGGTAAAATATATTGACAACACCACAAGTGTTTCAGAATCTGATTTTATGTACGCAAAGAACTATATTGATAAAATAAAAGAATATAAGCTTTGCGGATTATATGATTATTATAATACAGAAGTTATAGGCAGTACTGTTGATAAGTTTTTATCCGGTGAATTTAATAAGAATAAATTTCTTAAAGAGCTTAAATCAAGAACTGAAATTTATTTAGATGAATAGTGTTATGCAAAAATTCAAATGTATATTACAAAATGACGAAACAGATTGCGGCCCAGCTTGTCTGGCCGCAATTTTTAGAAAATACGGTTTAAAAGTATCTATAGCAAAAATTCGCGATATTGCAGGTACAGATCGACAAGGTACAAGTGCATATGGACTTGTAAAGGCGATTGAACACTATGGCTTTCAGCAAAAGGTTGTTGAAGCTGATAAGGAATCATTAACCTCTAAATTACCTATACCTGCTATTGCACATGTAGTGATTGACGATTCCTTATTGCATTATGTAGTTATAACTAAAGTTAAGGGTGATACTGTAGTAGTTTCCGACCCTGCAAAAGGAATTGTAAAATATAAAAAAGAAGATTTCCTTAAAATCTGGACTAATATTTTAATTCTAATTGCACCAACAAATAAATCTCAAAAGGGTAATAAAAAACAAAGCACGTTACTAAGTTTTTTTTGCCTGCTTATTTCTCAAAAATGGTTATTGCTGAGGATTTTTATTCTGTCTATGATACTGACCTCAATAGGCATTATAACTTCTTTTTATTATCAGGTTTTAATGGATAATATAGTTCCGAGCCTTTCGATAGAAATGCTTAATTATGTGTCGGCTATTACTTTGAGTTTGTTCTTAGTACAGATATGTTTAAATTTTTTTAGAGGCTTATTAATAGTAAAATTAGAGCAAAACATAGATATACCCATAATGCTTGGATATTATAATCACGCTTTGATTTTGCCTATGAAATTTTACTCTATGCGTGATACAGGGGAAATTATTTCCCGATTTAATGACGCTTCAAGTATAAGAGATATTGTTTCAGATGCGTCATTAACAATTATGATGGATACGATTATGGCAGTTGTAGGTGCAGTGGTTTTATTTAACTGCAACAGGCTTTTATTTCTTATTTCTGTAGTTGTGCTGATTTTATATGGAATAATAGTTTTCATATATAACAAGCCAATTAAAAAAATTAACAGAAAAATAATGGAGATGAACTCTAAGGTTACCTCTCAATTTGTTGAAACAATAAACGGTATTGAAACAATTAAAGTTTTTAATCAGGAGAAAAATGAAGAAACTAAGACTGATAAATTATACAAGAAATTCTTAAAAAAGATTTTTAATGGAGGAATACTATCTCTTAGTCAGCAAACTGTAACTATGTTTGTTGCTGTTGTAGGAGAGCTTGTTATTTTATGGGTCGGCACTGCGTGTGTTATTAAGGGGAATTTAACGCTCGGTGAACTAATAACTTTTAATGCTTTGTTAGGTTATTTTATTAATCCGATAAAAAACTTAATCAATCTTCAGCCAAGTATTCAAACCGCAGTTGTTGCTGCAGACAGATTAGGAGAAATTTTGGATATAGCACCGGAGTATAATGATGAACAAGACCAATCAGATAATAAAATCAGATTTAGTAAAGTTTCAATTTCAAATTTAGACTTTAGATATGGTACAAGAGATCTTGTTCTAAGACATATTAATTTAGAAATACACCGTGGAGAAAAAATAGCTTTTGTAGGAGAGAGTGGTTCAGGGAAAACTACGTTGGCTAAATTATTAGTAAGGCTATATGAACAAGAAAAGGGAAGTATTAAACTTGATTCATCTGATATAAGAGAATTTTCAATAAGTCAGATAAGAAATAACATTTCTTACATATCGCAAAATACTTTTCTTTTTAGCGGAACGATAAAAGAAAATTTATTGTTTGGTAATTCCGATGCAACCGATTATGATATATCGCAAGTGTGCAAAATGTGCGAGCTTGAGGAATATATTAACAGCTTACCATTAAAACTTAACACCAGAATAGAAGAAAACGGTAAGAATTTATCAGGCGGTCAAAAACAGAGACTTGCTATAGCGAGAGCACTATTGAACAATCCTGAAATTCTAATAATGGATGAGGCAACAAGTAATCTTGACTATATTACTGAAAAATCTATCGAAAAAACAATAAACACATTTTCAGGAAATATGACTACGATAATTATTGCACATAGACTGAGTACAATAAAGGATTGTGATAAAATTTTTGTATTTAGAAATGGTGAGATAGTTGAAACCGGAAATCATAAAGATTTATTAAACCAAAAGGGATATTATTATCAACTTTGGAATGGACAAGATACGAATATTACACAGGACTGATGTTATGACAAGAAAACGAAAAGAATATATAATTGCAATGCTGTTTATTCTGCCGTCCTTGGCGGGTATAACGGTCTTCTACATTGTTCCGTACATAATTTGCTTTGTAAAAAGCCTGTATGTGGGCAATACATTTGTAGGTATACAAAATTACATACAGCTTTTTCAGAACAATACCTTTTTGCTTGCACTGAAAAACACGGCAGTATTTACCGTTGCCGCAATACCTCTTTTAATGGTGATTTCATTCCTGATAGCCTTGTTTCTTAATTCTTTTAAGAAAATATCATCATTTTTCAGAAGCGCCTTGCTTATCCCTGTTGTAGTGCCTGTAGCTTCGCTTATCTGCGTGTGGCAGG